>Ga0207649_10000022_pt1 | contig 188959 bp, 168 predicted proteins | sample KBSC43metaG_FD_184317 | JGI IMG/M metagenome (GOLD analysis project Ga0207649, IMG submission 184317) | Corn rhizosphere microbial communities from Kellogg Biological Station, Michigan, USA - KBS C4-3 metaG (SPAdes) (version 2) | ecosystem: Host-associated > Plants > Roots > Rhizosphere >... | reverse complement strand
CAGCACACGCAGACCCTCGATGAACTCATCAAGAGAGCAAGGCAGCCGGGATTGTCGGCTGAAGAGCAAATTCAGATAGCAAAACAGATGCGCGACCTCTTAAAACAGAATGTTTCCGCATCAAACCCGACCTCAGCTGGCGTGTGAGGTCATAGCTCGGGTATAATCCTCGGCTTGTTTTTTGCCCGCCAAGACCTTCAGTGGATAGGGTGTTATGTCCGGAAAAGCGCAACAGCAGTCTCGTATCAAAGAGTTGATCACCCTTGGTCGTGAGCAGAAGTATCTGACTTACGCAGAGGTCAACGATCACCTGCCTGAGGATATTTCAGATCCAGAGCAGGTGGAAGACATCATCCGCATGATTAATGACATGGGGATCCCCGTACACGAGAGTGCTCCGGATGCGGACGCCCTTATGTTGGCCGACGCCGATACCGACGAGGCAGCCGCTGAAGAAGCCGCTGCCGCGTTGGCCGCGGTGGAGACCGACATCGGTCGCACGACTGACCCTGTGCGCATGTATATGCGTGAAATGGGTACCGTCGAGTTGCTGACACGCGAAGGCGAAATCGAAATCGCCAAGCGTATTGAAGAGGGTATCCGTGAAGTGATGGGCGCAATCGCGCACTTCCCTGGCACGGTTGACCACATTCTCTCCGAGTACACTCGCGTCACCACCGAAGGTGGCCGCCTGTCCGACGTCCTGAGCGGTTATATCGACCCGGACGACGGTATTGCGCCGCCTGCTGCCGAAGTGCCGCCGCCTGTCGACCCGAAAGCCGTGAAAGCGGACGACGATGCCGAAGACGACGATGCTGAAGCCAGCAGCGATGACGAAGATGAAGTCGAAAGCGGTCCAGACCCGATTATCGCTGCCCAGCGTTTCGGTGCGGTTTCCGATCAAATGGAAATCACCCGCAAGGCCCTGAAAAAGCACGGTCGCGCCAACAAGCTGGCGATTGCCGAGCTGGTAGCGCTGGCCGAGCTGTTCATGCCGATCAAGCTGGTACCGAAGCAATTCGAAGGCTTGGTTGAGCGTGTTCGCAGTGCCCTTGAGCGTCTGCGTGCACAAGAGCGTGCGATCATGCAGCTCTGTGTTCGTGATGCGCGCATGCCGCGTGCCGACTTCCTGCGCCAGTTCCCGGGCAACGAAGTTGACGAAAGCTGGACCGATGCACTGGCCAAGGGCAAGGCGAAATACGCCGAAGCCATTGGTCGCCTGCAGCCAGACATCATCCGTTGCCAGCAGAAGCTGACCGCGCTTGAGACCGAAACCGGTCTGACGATTGCCGAGATCAAGGACATCAACCGTCGCATGTCGATCGGTGAGGCCAAGGCCCGCCGCGCGAAGAAAGAGATGGTCGAAGCGAACTTGCGTCTGGTGATCTCCATCGCCAAGAAGTACACCAACCGTGGCCTGCAATTCCTCGATCTGATCCAGGAAGGCAACATCGGCTTGATGAAGGCTGTGGACAAGTTCGAATACCGTCGCGGCTACAAGTTCTCGACTTATGCCACCTGGTGGATCCGTCAGGCGATCACTCGCTCGATCGCCGACCAGGCCCGCACCATCCGTATTCCGGTGCACATGATCGAAACGATCAACAAGCTCAACCGTATTTCCCGGCAGATGTTGCAGGAAATGGGTCGCGAACCGACTCCGGAAGAGCTGGGCGAACGCATGGAAATGCCTGAGGATAAAATCCGCAAGGTATTGAAGATCGCTAAAGAGCCGATCTCCATGGAAACCCCGATCGGTGATGACGAAGACTCCCACTTGGGTGACTTCATCGAAGACTCGACCATGCAGTCGCCAATCGATGTCGCCACCGTTGAGAGCCTTAAAGAGGCGACTCGCGACGTACTCTCCGGCCTCACTGCCCGTGAAGCCAAGGTACTGCGCATGCGTTTCGGCATCGACATGAATACCGACCACACCCTTGAGGAAGTCGGTAAGCAGTTTGACGTGACCCGTGAGCGGATCCGTCAGATCGAAGCCAAGGCGCTGCGCAAGTTGCGCCACCCGACGCGAAGCGAGCATCTACGCTCCTTCCTCGACGAGTGATCCCAGAACCCCCGGCCCAGGCCGGGGGTTTTGCTGTGTGCCGATAAAATTCCCCGCACCTCCCCTCTCCCCCCGCAATGCCCGTCTACACTCGAAACATTCCCCGTGCCATAACGAGACCGTTATGCCCAGATTGCCGACCGTGATACTGCTGTCGCTGCTGACCTGGACCGCAACGGCTGGCGCGTTGACTCTCACTGATGATGAGCGTGGCTGGTTGGCGGACCATCAGGAGCTGCGCCTGGGGGTGGACGCGTCGTGGCCGCCCTTTGAGTACCGTGATGAAAACGGCCGCTACCAAGGCTTGGCGGCAGACTATGTGCGGTTGATCCAGGACCGCCTCGGCGTCAGGATCAAACTGATCGAGCCGGAGAACTGGAGCGCCCTGCTGGAGCTAGCCAGGCAAAACAAGCTCGATCTGCTGCCCGGCATCATGTCCACCCCGGAACGCCAGAGCTTTATGGCGTTCACACGCCCTTACCTGGATTTTCCCATTGTCATCCTCGCCCATGAAGGCGGTGCACAACCACGCAACCTGAAGGAGCTCTATGGCCTGAAGATCGCCGTGGTGGAAAACTACGCCCCCCATGAGCTACTGCGCACCCACCACCCTGACCTCAATCTGGTGGCTCTGCCCAATGTGAGCTCGACGCTGCAGGCGTTGGCCACTGATGAAGTAGACGCCGTGGTCGGCGATCTGGCTTCCAGCGTCTGGAGCCTGCGCCAGCTCAAGCTCGACGGTTTGTACGTCAGCGGCGAGACACCCTACCGCTACCAACTGGCGATGGGCGTACCTCGGGATGACAAAATGCTGGTGAGCATCTTGGACAAGGTTCTCGCCGACCTCAGCCCAGATGAAACTCAAGCGATTCAGCAACACTGGGTCGGCAGCCTCACCGATCACCGCACCTTCTGGTCAGACCTGCTGACCTACGGCCTGCCGGCGGTACTGCTATTGAGCACGGTGCTGGCCATCGTGATTCGCATCAACCGCCGCCTCAGCTCAGAGATCTCTCGCCGTGTCGCCCTCGAGCAGGAGCTGCGCAGCAGCGAATACCACTATCGCGGCCTGGTCGAAAGCCTGTCCGCCATCGCCTGGGAAGCCAGCGTCAGCGATTTCACCTACAGCTACGTGTCGCCGCATGCCGAAGAGTTACTCGGCTATCCTCGCGCCCATTGGCTGATTCCCGGCTTCTGGCGCAACATCATTCATCCTGCCGACCTGACACGTACCGAAGCGTATTGCTTGCGCGAAACCCGCGCCAACCGTGATCACAGTGTTGATTACCGAGTAATCACGGCCGATGGCCGCTGCTTGTGGGTCCGCGATATTGTCAGCCTGATCGAACATGGCCATGAACCGGTGCTGCGTGGCTTGATGATCGACATCAGCGACGCCAAGCGCACCGAAGAGGCGCTGCAGCTGTCAGAGCAAAAGTTTGCCTCGGTGTTCCAGCAGTGCCCGGATATTCTGGTGATCGCACGGATGTCCGATGGCTGCCTGCTGGAGGTCAATAAAGCATTCGAGGACCAGGTTGGCCTGAAGGCCAAGGACGTGATTGGTAAAACCGCCACCGAGCTGAATATCTGGGGCATCCCCGGTACCGGCCCGGATCTGTTGCAACAGGTGCAGACCACCAGCATCCGCAACCTGGAAATGCCTTTTCTGCGCAGCAATGGCCAAGCGTTTACCGGCCTGATTTCGGCCGAACCCTTCCAACTCGACACTATCGAAGCGCTGGTGGTCGTGGTGCGTGATATCACCCAACTCAAGGAAACCCAGCAACAGCTGCAAACCTCCGAAGAAAAATTCGCCAAGGCCTTCCATGCCTCCCCCGATGGTTTACTGCTGAGCCGTCAAAGCGATGGCCTGCTGATCGAGGTCAACGAGGGGTTCAGCCGCATTACCGGCTTTACCAGCGCGACGTCCCTGGACCAGTCGACCCTGGACCTGGGCATCTGGGTCGACCTCAACGAACGCAAACACATGATCGAGCTGATGCAGCGCGACGGGTTTGTCCGCGACTTCATCTGTCACATCCGCCGCAACGACGGGCAGACTCGGCTTTGTGAAGTGTCCAGCCGCCCGCTGCCCATTGGCGGTGATGACTGCATGTTGACCATCGCTCGGGACATCACCGAACGCCAACAGATGCAGGAAAAACTGCAACAGGCCGCAACGGTTTTCGAGAGCACCGCCGAAGGCGTATTGATCACCGACACCCGGCAGAACATCAGCGCCGTCAACCGCGCCTTCAGCGAAATCACCGGCTACAGCGAAGCCGAGGCCCTCGGCCACACGCCGCGCCTGCTCGCCTCGGGCCTGCACGACAGCGCCTTTTATGCCGCCATGTGGCACCAGTTGACTGCCCATGGGCACTGGCAAGGCGAAATTTCCAACCGTCGCAAGAACGGTGAGGTGTATCCCAGTTGGCTGACCATCAGCGCCGTGCGCAACCGCGACCAGTTGATCACGCATTTTGTCGCCGTGTTCGCCGACATCTCCAGCCTCAAGCACGCCCAGGCCCGCCTCGACTATCAGGCACACCACGACCCCCTGACCGGCCTGCCCAACCGCACGTTGTTTGAAAGTCGATTACAGGCCGCCATCAACTGCCAGCAGGAAACCGGCAGCCAGGGCGCGGTGCTGTTCCTCGACCTGGACCGCTTCAAACATATCAACGACAGCCTCGGTCACCCCATCGGCGACCTGCTGCTCAAGGACATCGCCGTACGTCTCAAGGAGCAGTTGCGCGACATCGACACCGTCGCACGCCTGGGGGGTGACGAATTCATCATCCTGCTGCCCGGCCTGCAACAAGCGAGCGATGCACAACACTTGGCCAACAAACTGCTGGACTGCTTCACCCCGCCGTTCCAGGCCGGTGAACACGAGTTCTTTATCAGCGCCAGTATTGGCACCAGCCTCTACCCCCAGGACGGCACCGACGTGGCCACCTTGGTCAAAAACGCCGACGCCGCGATGTACCGCTCCAAGGCCAAGGGCCGTAACCGGGTCGAAAGCTACACCCGCGACCTCACGGCCCAGGCCAATGAACGCGTAGCGCTGGAGCACGAACTGCGGCGCGCCATCGAACGCGATGAATTGAGCCTGTATTACCAACCAAAACTGAGCCTGCTCACGCAGGAACTGATCGGGGCCGAGGCACTGATCCGCTGGCACCACCCGACATTCGGCGATGTAGCGCCGGAACACTTTATCGCCCTGGCCGAAGAAAACGGCATGATCCTGCAGATTGGCGACTGGGTGCTGGAACAGGCGTGTCGACAAATGCACGCCTGGCAAACCGCCTTCGATGGCTTCGGCCCCCTGTCGGTCAACCTCGCCGGCGCCCAACTGCGCCACCCCAACCTGCTGTCACGCATCGAGCAATTGCTGCGCGAGTACCACCTGGAACCTGGCTGCCTGCAACTGGAGATCACCGAGAACTTCATCATGAGCCAGGCCGAAGAAGCCCTCGATGTGCTGCATCAGCTCAAGCGCCTGGGCGTACAACTGGCGATTGATGACTTCGGCACCGGCTATTCGTCCCTCAGCTACCTCAAGCGCCTGCCCCTGGACTTCCTGAAGATCGACCAATCCTTCGTCCGCGGCCTGCCCGACGACCCTCACGACGCCGCCATCGTGCGCGCCATCATCGCCCTCGGCCACAGCATGCAATTCACCATCATCGCCGAGGGCGTGGAAAATTCGGCGCAGCAAGCCTTCCTTGCCGCAGAGGGCTGCGAACAGATGCAAGGCTACATCGTCAGCCTGCCTCTCCCCCCAGAGCTGTTCGCCGCGACCTTCCTTCGTATGAGTGTTGAGGATTTTTCGGATAGCACAGCGGAGAAACCATCGCTATAATCCGCGACCTACTAAGGGCCTATAGCTCAGTTGGTCAGAGCAGAGGACTCATAATCCTTTGGTCCACGGTTCAAGTCCGTGTGGGCCCACCAACTCCAAAGCCGCGCATTGCGCGGCTTTTGCGTTTCTGGCGTATCAACCTCATATACAGTCCAACGGTCCAAGTGATCGTGACCGAAGGTTATCGCCGGAGGAAGAACGCCTTCTGCTCCCCGCCGTGAATAGACATAGCAACCCTATGCTGGGCTGGACTGTTTGCATCGCTGGGCTAAACCTGTCCGCTTGATTCATAAAATAAACTGGAGGTGCAGAACATCGGTCTAAACTCTGAGCCTCAGTTCTGCTCCGCGGGGAGGCCAGCACGCCATGCAACCCACCATCAAACTGCTCGATCAACCCACCAAATATATGTTCTTCACTGGCAAGGGCGGAGTGGGCAAAACGTCGGTCTCCACTGCGGTATCAATCGCTTTGGCTGATGCAGGCAAGCAGGTGCTATTGGTTAGTACAGACGCCGCCTCGAACCTTGATGAGATGCTCGGTGTCGAGCTGAGCAATCAGCCTGTAGCAGTGCCGGAGGTGCCTGGGATGTTCGTGCTGAACATCGACCCCGAGGCCGCCGCCATCGACTACCGAGCCCGGGTAGTCGAGCAAATGGGCTCCCAGGCCAGCGATCAGGATATTGCTTTGGTACGCGAGCAACTTTCGGGGGCATGCACGACCGAAATCGCAACCTTCGATGAGTTTGCCCACCTCCTGTCAGAAGGCGCAGCAGCCTACGATTATGTCGTGTTCGATACCGCGCCCACGGGGCACACGCTTAGACTGTTGAGCCTGCCAAAAGCGTGGAGCGGTTTTTTGGAAGGCAATGACCGTGGCGCGTCATGCCTGGGGCCGCACTCGGGTTTGAAAATGCAGGAGCAGCTTTTCAAGCAGGCGTTGGCGGCGCTCAACAATTCAGCCCTGACCACCGTTGTGCTAGTCACTCGCTCTGACAAAGGCGCGCTCGACGAGGCTGCGCACTCCTCCGACGAGCTCCGTGACTTGGGTCTGGTCAACCAGCGTTTAGTGGTAAACGCGGTGTTCAAACGCAGCGATTTGAATGACCCGATCGCAGCAGCGATCGAGGCTGTTGGCCAACGGGCGCTCGACCAGATGCCAGCTTCACTGCGCCAGCTTTCAGCCGACTATATTTCGCTCAAGGCCGTAGATTCCGTTGGTTTGCCCGCGCTTCGCGGACTGCTTGCCCCGGAGCCTGCCAGGCCAACAAGTACTGCAACTCAAGCGCCCTCACGCCTGGAACATCACACGCTCTCGGAGCTGATCGCCGAGCTTGCGAATGATGAACGCGGGTTGATCATGGTCATGGGCAAAGGTGGGGTTGGCAAAACCACTATTGCCGCCGCCGTCGCCCTGGGCCTGGTGCAGCACGGCAAGTCCGTGCACCTAAGCACCACTGACCCTGCGGCGCATCTGGCCGTGACCCTCAATGCCGATGTGAAAGGGCTTAGCGTTGGCCGCATTGACCCTAAGGTCGAGACCCAAAAATACGTAGACAAGATCGTGGCGTCCCGCGCGCCGACCCTGACGGAAGCTGAAATAGCCTTGCTCATCGAGGACCTTCGCTCCCCCTGTACCGAAGAGGTCGCCGTCTTCCACGCGTTCTCCCGCGTGGTTTCTCAAGCCAGGACCTCGTTCGTGGTACTGGACACCGCCCCCACGGGGCATTCCTTGCTACTGATGGATGCCACAGGCGCCTATCACCGCCAGATGCTTCGGGAATTCAAAGGCCGAGCCTCGGACCATATCGTTACGCCATTGATGCGCCTGCAAGATGCCAACTACACCAAAATTCTCCTTGTGACACTGCCCGAAGCCACACCTGTGTCTCAGGCGGCAGCGCTGCAAGATGACTTGCGCAGGGCCAACATCGAACCGTATGCATGGGTGGTCAATAAGTCACTATTGGCTACAGCCACCACCGACCCGCTGCTGCGCGCGCGCCTGGATAGCGAGCAAAAACAGATGACGCGAGTAGCCGACCAAACCAGCCATGCTGTCATTGTGGTTCCCTGGACGGCGGAGCCGCCTGTTGGCGTCGCTGCGTTAAAGCACCTGCTGGATTGATGCGCCAGCGTCGGCTCGACGCTGCGTCTCTACTGGAAGAAAGACCGTGCGAAATACAGTCATCACTTCGCAAACAACTGCCCCATATCCCGAAACGCCTTGAACTCCAGCGCATTCCCGCACGGATCAAACAGGAACAACGTCGCCTGCTCCCCCACCTGCCCCTTGAACCGAATGTGCGGTTCCAACACAAACTTCGTCTCCCGCGCCTGCAAACGCTCGGCCAGGGCATGCCAGTCTTCCCAGCCCAGCACCACGCCAAAATGCGGGACCGGCACGTGGTGGCCGTCCACTGCATTGGTATGCGCCGCTGCTTGAGAGGCGGTTTTCGGGTGTTCGTGGATGACCAATTGGTGGCCGAAGAAATTGAAGTCAACCCAGTGCTCGCTCGACCGCCCCTCCTCCAGGCCAAAGACTTCAGCGTAGAAGTGCCGCGCGGCGGCCAGGTCGAATACTGGGATTGCCAGGTGAAAAGGAGCCAATGCCATCAGGTCAAACCTCTGTGGGTATTAGATGCGTCGAGTTTAGCCTTGCTCCAGATGATGAAAAGACGATAATTTTTGCGCCGAGCTCAAATTATTTCGATGAATCGAGACGTCCATGCTGCGTGAATTGAAGACCTTTATTGCGGTAACCCGCCATGGCACGTTTGCGGCGGCGGGCATGCATATCGGGCTGACGCAGTCGGCGGTGAGTGCACAGATTCGCCAGCTGGAGCAGGTGCTGGGGATGCAATTGTTCGACCGCACGGGACGCCAGGCCACCCTGAATGCCGCCGGCATTCGCGCTTTGCCGCTGGCCAAGGAAATCCTGGAGACCTTCAACCGCATGGCGGTGCCGGTGGATGCCAACGAATACCGGGGCGAGTTGAAAGTCGGCGCGATCACCACGGCGCAGACCGGCCTGTTGCCTCAGGCGCTGGTGCGCTTACGCCAAGCCGCGCCGACAGTGGAATGCAAATTGGTGCCCGGGGTCTCCCTTGAGCTGCTGAGCCAGGTCGACGCCGGCGAGCTGGACTCGGCGATCATCATTCGCCCGCCCTTTGACTTGCCCAAGGAGTTGCATGTACGCGTGCTGCGCAAAGAGCCGTTCGTACTGATCGCGCCTCAGACCGTCGACGGCGATGACCCTTTGCAATTGCTCGGCACACAGCCACACGTACGTTATGACCGCGCTTCGTTTGGGGGTCGACTGGTCAGCCGATTTCTGCGTGAACAAAAGATAGAGATACAGGTAGCGCTCGAGCTGGATGAGCTGGAAGCCATCGTGAAGATGGTCGAGTGCGGCCTGGGCGTGTCGTTGATTCCCCAGGCAGGCCTGTGGCTGGAGCGCTCGCCCAAGGTGCGGATTATCCCGCTGGGTCATCTGACCTTTTACCGCGAGATCATCCTGTTGAGCCGCTACAGCCAACGCCACCTACCGGTGCCGCAGCTGTTCGCCCGCTGCCTGCTCGCCGACGCAAGCCTGTAACATGCCACCCCATCGCCGCCCGTATCGGAGCCTCCCTTGCACGCCCTAGATGAAATCGATCGCCAATTGATCGCCGCTTTGCAGATCAACGCTCGCGAAAGCGTCGCCATGCTTGCCCGGCAGTTGGGTATCGCGCGCACCACGGTGACGTCGCGCCTGGCGCGCCTGGAAAAAACCCAGGTGATTACCGGTTACGGCGTGCGCCTTGGCCAGCGGGTCGTGGATGGCGGTTTGCAGGCTTATGTCGGCATCACCGTGCAGGCACGCTCGGGCAAGGACGTGCTGCGCAGGCTCAGCGCCATGGCTCAGGTCCAGCAGCTATGCGCCGTGAGCGGCGAGTTCGATTACGTGGCCTGGCTGCGCACCGATTCGCCGGAGCAGTTGGATCAACTGCTGGACCAGATCGGCAGCGTCGACGGCGTGGAGAAAACCACCACCTCGATCATCCTCAGCAATAAATTAGACCGTGGCCAGCCAATCTGACCAGCCACCTCGTCAGATTGACCAAAAACAATCCAAACCGACGACAGTTTGCGTCTTATTAACGAGCGCTACGCTGCCTAAACTGGCTGCCATCTTTTCCTATACTCAGCGGGTCGCTTCCCGCCGAGTCGTCAGTAAGGTCAGCCATGAGCATTCCTTCCAGCACCATCAGCAAAACCAACCGCCACCCGGTCGACGGCAAGAAGCCCATCACCATCTTCGGCCCGGATTTCCCGTTTGCCTTTGATGACTGGATCGAACACCCAGCAGGCCTGGGCAGCATTCCCGCAGCCAACCATGGCGCCGAAGTGGCGATCGTCGGCGCCGGGATTGCCGGGCTGGTGGCCGCTTATGAACTGATGAAGCTGGGTTTGAAGCCCGTGGTATACGAAGCCTCGAAGATGGGTGGCCGCCTGCGCTCCCAAGCCTTTGAAGGCGCCGAAGGCATCATCGCCGAGCTGGGTGGCATGCGTTTCCCGGTATCGTCCACGGCGTTCTATCACTACGTGGACAAACTGGGCCTGGACACCAAACCCTTTCCCAACCCACTGACCCCGGCCTCCGGCAGTACGGTGATCGACCTGGAAGGCCAGACCCACTACGCACAAAAGCTCTCTGACTTGCCGGCACTGTTCCAGGAAGTGGCTGACGCCTGGGCCGATGCCCTGGAAGCCGGTTCGCAGTTCGGCGATATCCAGCAAGCCATCCGCGACCGTGACGTGCCACGCCTCAAAGAACTGTGGAATAAACTGGTGCCCCTGTGGGACGACCGCACCTTCTATGATTTTGTCGCCACCTCCAAGGCGTTCGCCAAGTTGTCGTTCCATCACCGCGAAGTGTTCGGCCAGGTCGGTTTCGGCACGGGCGGCTGGGACTCGGATTTCCCCAATTCCATGCTGGAAATCTTCCGCGTGGTGATGACTAACTGCGACGACCACCAGCACCTGGTGGTCGGCGGCGTGGCGCAAGTGCCCATGGGCATCTGGCGCCATGTGCCGGAACGCTGCGCCCATTGGCCAGACGGTACCAGCCTCAGTTCATTGCACAGCGGCGCGCCACGGGCCGGGGTCAAGCGCATTGCCCACGCGCCCGGTGGCCGGTTCGCAGTCACCGACAACTACGGTGACACCCGCGAATACGCGGCGGTACTGACCACCTGCCAGAGCTGGTTGTTGACCACCCAGATCGAATGCGATGAAACCCTGTTCTCGCAAAAGATGTGGATGGCCCTCGACCGTACGCGCTACATGCAGTCGTCGAAAACCTTCGTGATGGTCGACCGCCCGTTCTGGAAAGACAAAGACCCGGAAACCGGCCGCGACCTGATGAGCATGACCCTCACCGATCGCCTGACCCGTGGCACTTACCTCTTCGACAACGGCGACGACAAGCCGGGCGTGATCTGCCTGTCGTACTCGTGGATGAGCGACGCCCTGAAAATGCTCCCGCAGCCCATCGACAAGCGGGTGAAGCTGGCCCTCGACGCGCTGAACAAGATCTACCCGAAAGTCGACATCAAGGCGCGCATCATCGGCGACCCGATCACCGTGTCCTGGGAAGCCGACCCGCATTTCCTCGGGGCCTTCAAGGGCGCACTGCCCGGCCACTATCGCTACAACCAGCGGATGTACGCGCACTTCATGCAGAAGGACATGCCCGCCGAACAACGTGGGATTTTCATTGCCGGCGACGACGTATCCTGGACCCCCGCCTGGGTGGAAGGCGCCGTGCAAACCTCGCTGAACGCGGTGTGGGGCATCATGACCCACTTCGGTGGCAGCACCCATCCAGAAAACCCAGGGCCGGGTGATGTGTTCGATGACATCGGGCCGATCGCCCTGCCCGAGTAAGGAGTTGACCATGCGTGTCGCCCTGTACCAATGCCCGCCCTTGCCCCTGGATGTGGCGGGCAACCTCAAGCGCCTGCACAAACTGGCGCATGAGGCGTCCGGCGCTGATGTGCTGGTGCTGCCGGAGATGTTCCTGACCGGCTACAACATCGGCGCCGAGGCCGTGGGCGCACTGGCCGAAGCGCAGAATGGCCCGTCAGCCCATGCGATTGCCGAACTGGCACGCAGCGCGAAGCTGGCGATTCTGTACGGCTACCCGGAGCGAGCCGAGGATGGGCAAATCTACAACGCCGTGCAATTGATCGACGCCAACGGGCAGCGCCTGTGCAACTACCGCAAGACGCACTTGTTTGGCGACCTGGATCATTCGATGTTCAGCGCCGGCGAAGATGATTTCCCGCTGGTGGAACTCAACGGCTGGACGCTCGGATTTCTCATCTGCTACGACCTGGAGTTCCCGGAAAACACCCGGCGCCTGGCCCTGGCCGGTGCCGAACTGATCCTGGTGCCCACGGCCAATATGGTGCCGTTCGACTTTGTTGCCGACGTCACCGTGCGGGCACGGGCCTTTGAGAACCAGTGCTACGTGGCCTACGCCAACTATTGCGGGCACGAAGGCGAGATCCATTACTGCGGACAAAGCAGCATCGCCGCGCCCAATGGCCAGCGCATCGCCCAGGCCGGCCTGGATGAAGCCTTGATTGTCGGCACGCTGGAACACCAATCGATCCTTGACGCCCGCGCCGCCAATCACTACCTGCAAGACCGTCGCCCCGAGCTCTATGGCACGCTGTACAAGCCCTGACCTGATGGGTTTGCTAGCATAGGCGCTTCCTACGTTTCGGAAGTGCCCATGCCTGCGCCGGTCCATCCTCACCACTCTCATCTGACCCTGGCCAATGGTTTGCGGGTTTCCCTGCGTCATGCCCCGCGCCTGAAGCGCTGCGCCGCGGCCTTAAGAGTGGCTGCCGGCAGCCATGACGTCCCGTTGGCGTGGCCAGGCCTGGCGCATTTCCTGGAACACTTGCTGTTTCTGGGCACGGTGCGGTTCACGGGTGACGAAGGCCTGATGAGCTACGTGCAGCGCCACGGCGGCCAGGTCAACGCCAGCACGCGCGAGCGCACCACGGACTTTTTCTTTGAGCTGCCGGTATCGACCTTCGACGATGGGCTGGAGCGGCTGGCGGACATGCTGACTCACCCGCGCCTGATGCTGGAAGACCAACGGCGCGAGCGCGAGGTGCTGCACGCGGAGTTCGTCGCCTGGTCCGAGGATGCCAACGCACAGCAACAAGTGGCACTGCTGCAAGGCGTCGCCGCCAATCATCCACTGCGGGGTTTTCATGCCGGCAATCGCGATAGCCTGCCGCTGGAAAGCGAGGCATTCCAGCAAGCGTTGCGGGCATTTCACGCGCACTTCTATCGAAGCGGGCAGATGACGTTGAGCCTTGCCGGCCCACAATCATTGGCGCAACTGGAAGCCTTGGCGCAGCGGTTCAGTGACGCACTGACATCGGGGCCCCTGCATCCGCAGGACGCCCCACCCGCCTTGATGGCTGGCCTGGCGCGCGGTTATCAACACACTGCTGGCAATCACCTGCATCAGGTCATCACCTGCGCAGCACCCCGCGAAGCGCTGGATTTCCTGTGCCTCTGGCTTAATACGTCGGCGCCGGGCGGTCTGCTTGCCGAAGTGAAAACGCGACAACTGGCCACCGCGCTGCATGCCAGCGTGGTTTATCACTTCAGCGGGCAAGCGCTGCTGGATATCGACTTTACCCTGGGCACCCAACGCGGCTCGGCACCACAGATCGAGACACTGCTGCACGACTGGCTGAGCTTTTTCGCCCACAGCGACTGGACACCCTTGCGCGAAGAGTTCGCCTTGCTGAACGCGCGCCAACAACAGACCCTGAGCGCACTCGCCTTGGCGCGACATGACAGCGACGGCCTGGAGCCACAACTGTCGGAACACAGCGCCACCGCCCTCAAGGCCATGCTCGACGCCCTGCAACTGGCGCCCTCCCGGCACACCTGGCAGCTCCCGCCGAACAACCCGTTCCTGCGCCCGCCTGCCAGGGGCGAACGCGCCGGTTTGATCCGTGGCCAGACCAGCGCCCATCGAGGCTTGCGCACCTTCGCCCAGGACCGCTCACGGGGACGCAGGGAAGTGTCGGCTCTGACCTTCAGCCAGGCCCTGGCGAATGACAGCGGCGAAGGCGCTTTATACCTGCACTGGCAATTTGACTCTCCCGTGCCAGCAGGGCTAGAAAGCACATTGCAGCCCTTGCGCACGAATGCCCGCCAGGCCGGGGTCGAATTGTCTTTCGAAACGACCGGCAACGATTGGCTGCTGAAAATGGTCGGCCTGCATGAGCCCATGCCGGCCGTGCTGGAAGCGGTGGCACATCGCCTGCACCAGCCGTTGGAGGCGCCCTGCGCCCAGCCCACTATGATCGCGATTCGAGCATTGCTCAGCGCCCTGCCGGCGTGCTGCGCCGGCAGCCCGCCCAAGGCCGCTGAGCCATCGGCGTCGTGGGCCAACGCAGGTTGGCACGGGCTGGGCTGCGGTTTGCCCGCCGCGTATGAAGCGGCGATAAAAACCGCTGCCGCTCGCTTGCCCGGGCAGCCCGTTAACAGCGAGCACGTCCCCCCAAGCCTCAGCGGTCAACAGCTGTGGCATGAGGTAAAGACCGATTCCAACGACGCCGCCTTGCTGCTGTTTTGCCCGACACCCACATATTCCCTGACGGATGAAGCGTCATGGCGACTGCTCGGGCACTTGCTCCAGGGCCCGTTCTATCAACGTCTGCGCGTTGAATTGCAGCTGGGCTACGCCGTATTCAGCAGTGTCCGACAAATCAACGGGCAAACCGGCCTGTTGTTGGGGGTGCAGTCCCCCAGTGTTTCCCTTGAAGGGATCGTTGATCACTTCCAGGCGTTTCTTGCCCAACTGCCGGCATTGATCGACAGCAACGACGACCTGGGCCAGCAACCCTTGGCGCAACAATTCACAGCACAGGCGCTGCCCATCGCCCAAGCCGCCGAACTGTTGTGGCACGCGCGCCTGGCAGGCCATCCGTCGGATTACCTCTCACAGTTGCAACAAGCAATCCTGACCCGCACCCGCGAAGACCTGCAGTACGCCGCCCAACAATTGCAGGTCGCCGCAGGCGGCTGGCGCTGCGTCGCCAATGGTCCGCGCATCAATGCTGCCTGGCAGACGGTGCAGTGATCATTGCCGCCCCTGCAATAGGCTTTTTCCACCAAGACAGCGCTAACTTGAAAAGAATTCGGTAACATTCCCACGCACACATCTGAACATCTCCGACTGGAGGTGGACTATATGTATTACTTGGTAGTAAACGTCCCATCCCTTCGTAGGAGTAAGAATATGACCTGGTCCAAACCTGCTTACACTGATCTGCGCATCGGTTTCGAAGTGACCATGTACTTCGCCAGCCGCTGATTGGCTGGGTAAGATTACGCCTCGGCTCGTCCGGGGCGTTTTTGTTTTCAGCTTTGCTTGATGGAGCGGCCATGTTTGTCCAGATTCTAGGTTCCGCCGCCGGCGGCGGCTTCCCGCAGTGGAACTGCAACTGCGTGAACTGCGCAGGCTTTCGTGACGGCAGCCTGCGGGCGCAGGCACGCACCCAGTCGTCCATCGCGATTTCCGACGATGGCGTCAATTGGGTGCTGTGCAATGCTTCGCCGGATATTCGCGCGCAACTCCAGGGCTTCGCGCCCATGCAGCCCGGTCGCGCACTGCGCGATACCGGCATCAGCGCAATCATCCTGATGGACAGCCAGATCGACCACACCACCGGCCTGTTGAGCCTGCGCGAAGGCTGCCCGCACCAGGTGTGGTGCACCGACATGGTCCATGAAGACCTGAGCAGCGGCTTCCCCCTGTTCACCATGCTCACCCACTGGAACGGCGGCCTGGCCTGGAACCGTATCGAGCTGGACGCCAGCTTCACCATCCCCGCCTGCCCCAACCTGCGCTTCACCCCGCTGCCGTTGCGCAGCGCCGCGCCACCCTATTCGCCGCACCGCTTCGACCCGCACCCCGGCGACAACATCGGCCTGATCGTCGAAGACCTGCGCACTGGCGGCAAACTGTTCTACGCCCCAGGCCTGGGTAAAGTCGATGCGCCGCTGCTGGAGATCATGGCCGGCAGTGATTGCCTGCTGGTGGATGGCACGATGTGGGACGACGATGAGATGCAGCGCCGTGGCGTCGGCACCCGCACCGGTCGCGAGATGGGCCACCTGGCACAGAACGGCCCCGGTGGCATGCTCGAAGTGCTGGAACAATTGCCGAAGCAGCGCAAAGTGCTTATCCATATCAACAATACCAACCCGATCCTCGATGAAGACTCCCCCGAACGAGCGGAACTGGTGCGGCGCAATGTCGAAGTGGCTTACGACGGCATGAGCATTGAATTGTAGGAGCTGACGACATGACTGACACACCGTTGACACCCGTCGAATTCGAGCACGCCCTGCGGGCCAAGGGCGCCTTCTACCATATCCATCACCCATACCACGTGGCGATGTATGAAGGCCGCGCCACCCGCGAGCAGATCCAGGGCTGGGTCGCCAACCGTTTCTACTACCAGGTGAATATCCCGCTGAAAGACGCCGCGATCCTGGCCAACTGCCCGGACCGCGAGATCCGCCGCGAATGGATCCAGCGCCTGCTCGACCACGATGGCGCCCCCGGTGAAGATGGCGGTATCGAAGCCTGGCTGCGTTTGGGCCAGGCTGTCGGCCTCGACCCGGACCAACTGCGCTCCCAGGAACTGGTGCTGCCCGGCGTGCGCTTTGCGGTGGACGCCTACGTCAACTTTGCGCGCCGCGCCAGCTGGCAGGAAGCCGCCAGCAGCTCGCTGACCGAGCTGTTCGCACCGCAGATCCACCAATCACGCCTCGACAGCTGGCCACAGCATTACCCATGGATCGACCCCACCGGCTACGAGTATTTCCGCACCCGCCTGGGCCAGGCCCGACGCGACGTGGAACACGGGCTGGCGATCACCCTGCAGCACTACACCACCCGTGAAGGCCAGGAGCGCATGCTGGAAATTCTCCAGTTCAAACTGGACATCCTGTGGAGCATGCTGGATGCCATGAGCATGGCCTACGAACTGAATCGCCCGCCGTATCACAGCGTGACCGAGCAGCGGGTCTGGCATAAAGGGATCGCCCTATGAGCTTTGATCGCAGCAAAAAACCGACCTGGCGCCAGGGCTACCGCTACCAGTACGAACCCGCGCAAAAAGGCCATGTGTTGCTCTACCCCGAAGGCATGATCAAGCTCAACGACAGCGCCGCGCTGATTGGTGGGTTGATCGACGGTGAGCGCGACGTGGCGGCGATCATCACTGAGCTGGATAAACAATTCCCCGGTGTGCCTGAGCTGGGTGATGACATCGAGCAATTCATGGAGGTCGCCCGTGCCGAGCACTGGATCACCCTTGCCTGAAAAACCGGCGATCGGCCTGCCGCTGTGGCTGCTCGCCGAGCTGACCTACCGCTGCCCGTTGCAATGCCCGTATTGCTCCAACCCGCTGGACTTTGCCGAGCAAGGCAAGGAGCTGAGCACCGAGCAGTGGATCAAGGTGTTTCGCGAGGCTCGTGAGATGGGCGCCGCGCAATTGGGGTTTTCCGGCGGTGAGCCGCTGGTGCGCCAGGACCTGGCCGAGTTGATCGCTGAGGCGCGCAAGCTGGGCTTCTACACCAACCTGATCACCTCGGGCATCGGCCTGACCGAGCAGAAGATCAGCGACTTCAAGAAAGCCGGCCTGGACCATATCCAGATCAGCTTCCAGGCCAGCGACGAACAGGTAAACAACCTGCTGGCCGGTTCGAAAAAAGCCTTCGCGCAAAAGCTGGAAATGGCCCGTGCAGTGAAGGCGCACGGCTACCCGATGGTGCTGAACTTCGTCACCCACCGGCACAATATCGACAAGATCGACCGCATCATCGAGCTGTGCATCGCGCTGGAGGCGGACTTTGTCGAACTCGCCACCTGCCAGTTCTACGGCTGGGCGCAGCTCAATCGTGTGGGCCTGTTGCCGACCCAGGAGCAACTGGTGCGCGCCGAACGTATCACCAACGAATACCGCGCCAAGCTCGAAGCCGAAGGCCACCCGTGCAAGCTGATCTTCGTCACCCCGGATTACTACGAGGAACGCCCAAAAGCCTGCATGAACGGCTGGGGCAGTATCTTTCTGACGGTAACACCCGACGGCACCGCCCTGCCCTGCCATGGCGCCCGACAGATGCCGGTGCAGTTTCCCAATGTGCGCGACCACAGCATGCAGCACATCTGGTACGACTCCTTCGGCTTCAACCGCTTTCGCGGCTATGACTGGATGCCCGAGCCGTGCCGTTCATGCGATGAAAAGGAAAAGGACTTCGGCGGCTGCCGCTGCCAGGCTTTCATGCTCACGGGGGATGCGAGCAATGCCGACCCGGTGTGCAGCAAGTCCGAGCAACACGGCATCATCCTTCAGGCACGGCAAGAAGCCGAACACGCCACCCAGACCATCGAGCAACTGGCCTTTCGCAATGAGCGCAACTCACGGCTCATCGCAAAAGGCTGACGACCTCAGCGCTTGGCGATGATGTACACGGCGTGGATGATGCCCGGGAAGTAACCGCACAAGGTCAGCAGGATGTTCAGCCAGAACGCGCCGGCAAAACCCACTTGCAGGAACACACCCAGTGGCGGCAGCAGAATGGCGATGATGATACGAATGAAATCCATGGGTCAGCTCCAAAAAGTCGGCTCGTGTGAGCCGTGTAGCTAATCGACCTTGGGGGTTCGTGAGGGTTCAGTGGGATCTGGCACCGGGCCATACCGAAGTGCACAGTCAAAAAAACGCCCCCAGCCGAAAAAATCAGGCTGGAGGCGACGCGTAGACCGCGAGACGGTTCAGGAATAGGGGGTTAAACGGCGATGCCCTTGCGGCATTGCAACTGCGCGGTGCGCACGCGGGAGAAAGCGCGGGCCAGGCGCAGGAGCATTTCGTCGATATTGCTCTTGCTCACCGTCAGCGCCGGCGTGAAGCGCAGGCAGTCGGGCTGCGGGGCGGTCAGGATCAAGCCTTCATGAAGTGCAGCTTTTACTACGGCGTCCGCAGAGTCATCCGACAGCGTCAGCCCCCACATCAGGCCGTGACCGCGCAGTTCGCCGTGATCGTAGCGATAAGCAAGGCGGGCCAGGCCTTCACCCAGGTAAGCACCCGACTCGCGCACATGTTCAAAGAAGCCGTTCTCCAACACAGTATCGAGGACCGCGACACCGGCCGACGCCATCAGCGCGTTGCCATGATGGGTGCCTTCCAGCTCCCCCACTTCAAAGCAACAGGCTTTGCCCCGCGCCAACAGCGCCGCCAACGGTACGCCGCCGCCCAGGCCTTTGCCGAGGGTAACGATGTCGGCCCGCACGCCGTATTGCTCTTGCGCGAGCAAGGTGCCGCAACGGCCGACGCCGGTTTGCACTTCGTCGAGGATCAGCAGAATCCCCAGCTCACGACACAGGCGCTCAACGCCTTTAAGGTAGTGATCGGTCGCCGGGATGACCCCGGCTTCACTCTGGATCGGCTCCAGCATGATGGCGACGGTGTGTGCATCGACCGCGGCGTGCAAGGCCGGCAGGTCGTTGAACGGCACATGGCTGAAACCCGGCAACTGCGGCTCAAAGCGGTTTTCCTGGGTGCTCGCCGAGGCCGACATCGCCGCAAAGCTGCGACCATGACAACCGTTGCTGGCACTGATGATTCGATACGCGCCACCGCGATACAATTGCCCCCATTTGCGCGCCAGCTTGATCGCCGCTTCGCAGGCTTCCGCGCCACTGTTGAGCAGGTACGCCTGGTCGCTGCCGGTGCGATGACACAAGCGCTCGACCAGAGTGAGTTGAGCGCGATTGTGCAGGGCATTGCCGGGGTTGATCAGGGATTGGGTCTGATCAGCCAGGGCCTTGATCAGGACCTGTGGGCTGTGGCCGAGGCTATTGGCGGCACTGCCCTGGCTGAAATCCAGGTAGGCACGGTCATCGCTGTCCCACAGCCAGGATGCCTGGCCACGTACAAAGACTTGTGGGGGGCGTGCCACGGTTGGCATCAGGCATTCGCCGGGGAGATCTTCATGGGGCGCGTCCAGGATCAGGTCATCCAGGCTCGCCGCGGGGCGACGCAAATTGAACAGGTTCACACTTTACCTCCCATGGCAACCACGCCTTGGTCGGTCCCACCGGCAAAACCCCACGAGAGGTTTTTTGCCTTGCCTATGCAAATACCATCAACATAAACGCTATTCATTGCCCGATCTGGCCCTGTAAGCCTTGTGGATAGGCGCTAGACTAGGCGTCTCGGCGGCTAACGGCCATTTCGATTTTCCAGCTTTTTCGATAAGAAAGACTTATGGATTTCAAGCAACTGCGTTATTTCGTCGCGGTATATGAAGAAGGCCACGTGGGCCGTGCCGCTGAACGCCTGTCGATCTCCCAACCGGCGCTGTCACAGCAGATTCGCCAACTGGAGCAGAACCTGGATGTCAGCCTGTTCGAGCGCAGCAGCAAGCGCCTGTTACCGACACTCGCCGCCCATACCTTGTACAACCACGCCCTGCCGTTGATCGACGGTATGCAGCAAGCCGTCGAAGCCTTGCGCAACTTCAAGGGCCAGGCACTGCGCACCTTGGCCATCGGCGTACTGCAAACCGTGCACACCAGCCTGGTGCCGCAGATGCTGGAGCGGGTGCGCAAGGCCCAACCCCACCTGGTGGTGCAGATCTACGAATTGACCGGGATTGAGATTGAACGGCGGCTGCTCAACGGTTCGCTGGACATCGGCATCAGTTACCTGCCGCCACGCCAGCCGGGCCTGCACGGTGTGCTGTTGTATGAAGATGAACTGAAAGTGGTGATCCCCGAGGATCACCCCCTGCGCGAGTTCAAGAAGGTCTCGCTGAAACAGGCGGCCGAATTGCCGATGTTGCTGCTGGGAGAAGAGTTTCAGGTTCGACAGATCTGGCAGGGCCAGTTGGCTAACCTCGGGCGGCGCCCGCAAGTGCAAGCGGAGCTCAATACCATGGTGGGGATTCTCGACAGCCTGCCCCATACCAAACTGGCGACCGTCTTGCCGGGCCGTTCCCAGGATGAACACAACAGCCAGTCGCTGCTGTGGAAGCCCTTGAGTGAACCCAGGGTGCCGCTGAAAGTGGGCCTGGTGTGCCGCGATGTGCAGCGTCAGCAGGCCACGATGGCGTTGCTGCGCACCTTGCTTGAAGACGTGATGAATGCCCCGCTGGCCCAGCCCTGAACTCAGCGCCCCTGACTTTTTCGCGGGCAAAAGAAAACCCCGCCGAAGCGGGGCTTTGCAGACTGTTTCCCTGACATCCATTTCACTCCGCCATCCTGGCAGAATCCTACGTGTCCGTGTTGTTGCTTTGCGCTTCCTGCGCGACGTCCATGTGAAGTAGATTATCCGTGGATCCAATTTGGCGATAGAGGACGAATAGCGGCACGTCATGTAAGAGAATGCTTACACGCCCTCCACCCCCTTAGAACTGCGCTTCATCCAGCAAAAACAGCGATTCGCTACCGGCTTTTACAGACGCACTCAGTGAGTGAATCCGCGGCAACAGACGGGCAAAGTAGAACCGTGCAGTGCCCAGCTTGCTGGCGTAGAAATCTTCCTGCGCCTCTTTGCCCAACGCGGCCTTGGCCATCAATGCCCACATATAGGCATAGGCCATGTATCCAAATGCATGCAGGTATTCCACCGAGGCCGCGCCGATTTCATTCGGGTTGGTCTTGGCGCGGTCCAGCACCCAGGCGGTCAGGTCGTCCAGGTTATCCACCGCCGCGTTCAGCGGCTTGGTGAACTCGGCCAACTCAGGGCCTGCGGTGGCGGTGAACTGGCGAATCTCATCGGCGAACACGGTGTAGAACGCACCGCCGCTGCCGACGATCTTGCGCCCCATCAAGTCCAACGCCTGAATACCGTTGGTGCCTTCGTAGATCTGGGTGATACGCACATCGCGCACCAGTTGCTCCTGGCCCCATTCACGAATGTAGCCGTGGCCGCCAAACACTTGCTGGCCGAGCACGGCGGTTTCCAGGCCCAGGTCGGTGAGGAACGCTTTGGCGACGGGGGTCAACAGCGCCACCAGGTTGTCGGCACGCTCGCGGGTGGCAGCGTCTTCACTGAACTTGGCGATGTCCAACTGCGTCGCCACGTAAGTGGAGAACGCACGGCCGCCTTCGTTCGAGGCTTTCATGGTCAGCAGCATACGGCGCACGTCGGGGTGCACGATGATCGGATCAGCCACCTTGTCCTTGGCCTGCGCCCCCAGGGGCGAACGGCTCTGCAAGCGGTCACGCGCATATTCGATCGCGTTCTGGTACGAGCGCTCGCCGGACGCCAGGCCCTGGATACCCACCCCCAGGCGCTCGTAGTTCATCATGGTGAACATCGCTGCCAACCCACGGTTAGGCTCGCCCACCAGGTAGCCGACCGCTTCGTCGAAGTTCATCACGCAGGTCGCCGACGCCTGGATACCCATCTTGTGTTCAATGGAACCGCAGCTCACCGGGTTACGCGCGCCCAGGCTGCCGTCGGCGTTCACCATGAACTTCGGCACCAGGAACAACGAAATGCCCTTGGGACCGGCCGGCGCATCCGGCAACTTGGCCAGCACCAGGTGGATGATGTTTTCCGTCAGGTCGTGTTCGCCACCGGTGATAAAGATCTTGGTGCCGCTGACTTTGTAGGACCCGTCCGCTTGAGGCTCGGCCTTGGTCCGGATAATGCCCAGGTCGGTGCCGGCATGGGCCTCGGTCAGGCACATGGAACCGGCCCACTTACCGGAGTACATATTCGGCAGGTAGGTCGCCTTGAGCGCCTCGCTGGCATGGGTGTTGATCGATACACAGGCGCCCGAGGTCAACATCGGGTACAGGCCGAACGCCAGGCTCGACGAGTTGATCATCTCTTCGACCTGGGCCGACACGGCCTTGGGCATGCCCATGCCACCGAAGATCGGGTCACCGCCGACACCGACCCAGCCACCTTCCGCGTAGGTTTTGTACGCCTGGGGGAAACCCTCCGGCGTGGTGACGACCGTGTCCGCCCAGTGGCAACCCTGTTCATCGCCACCACGGCTGAGCGGGGCGATGGATTTGGCGGTGACTTTGCCGGCCTCTTCAAGGATCGCCTCAACGGTTTCGGCATCTACGGTGTCTGCCAATGCCGGCAATTGGGCCCAAGTTTTGGCGACCTCAAAAACTTCGTTGAGGACGAAGCGCATATCACGCAGCGGCGCTTTGTAATCAGCCATGGCAAACCTCGTGAGAACGTGAAAAGTGATTCGATAGGATCGGTTTTACAGGCTCCGAGTGTACCCGAACAACTTTTCAGACACATAGGGTCCACTTGTGACTGATTGGTATTCTTAAGTCATCACAACGCAAATGCCTCCGCAGACAGACTCATCAGGCAGTCACTGCCGGCTTCCACGGCCGCCCGATGGGTCGCAGTACGTGGCAGCAAGCGCTTGAAATAGAAGTCGCAGGTGGCCAGCTTGGCTGTGGCGAAGTCGCTGTCGCCCTGTTCCAGCGCTGCAATCGCCATACGCAGCCACAGGTAGGCAAGGATGACGTAACCGCTGTACATCAGGTAATCCACCGCAGCGGCGCCCACTTCGTCAGGGTTTTTCATCGCGGCCATCCCGACCTGGGTGGTCAGCTCGCCCCATTCCTGGTTCAGTTGATTGAGCTGCAGCACATAGCCTTTGAGCTGCGCATGCTCGGCATTCACCGCGCAAAACTTATGCACAATCCTGGTAAAGCCGCGCAGCAGCTTGCCCTGGCTGCCCAACACCTTGCGCCCCAGCAGGTCGAGGGCCTGGATGCCGTTGGTGCCTTCATAGATCGGCGCAATCCGCGCATCGCGTGCCAGTTGCTCCATGCCCCACTCACGAATGTAGCCATGGCCGCCGAATACCTGCATGCCGTGGTTGGTCACCTCCAGCCCGGTATCGGTCATAAAGGCTTTGCAGATCGGCGTCAGGAACGCCAGCAGGTCTTCAGCCTCCTGGCGCTGGCCGGCGTCGCGGCTCAGGTGCGCGGTGTCGAGCAGTTGCGCGGTGAAATAGGTCAGCGCCCGGTTGCCCTCGTTGAACGCTTTCATGGTCAGCAACATACGGCGTACATCGGGGTGCACGATGATCGGGTCGGCGGCTTTTTCCGGCGCCTTGGCGCCGGTAAGCGAGCGCATTTGCAGGCGGTCGTTGGCGTACTTGATCGCGCCCTGGAAGCTCGCCTCGCCGTTACACAGGCCCTGCATGCCGGTCCCCAGGCGTGCATGGTTCATCATGGTGAACATGCAGTTGAGGCCCTTGTTCGCCTCGCCAATCAAAAAGCCCCGGGCGCCGTCAAAGTTCAGCACGCAGGTGGCCGAGCCCTTGATGCCCATCTTGTGCTCGATGGAGCCGCAATGCACGGCGTTGCGTTCACCGGAATCGGCATGAAACTTGGGCACGATAAAGAGGGAGATGCCCTTGGTGCCCGCTGGCGCATCCGGCAGCTTGGCCAGCACCAGGTGGATGATATTGGCGCTCATGTCGTGTTCACCGGCCGAGATGAAAATCTTGCTGCCGGTGACGGCGTAGCTGCCATCCGCCTGGGGCACGGCACGGGTCTTGATCAGGCCCAGGTCGGTACCGCAGTGGGCTTCGGTCAGGCACATGGTGCCGGTCCATTGGCCGGCGGTGAGTCTGCTCAGGTAGGTGGCTTTCTGTTCCTCGGTGCCATGGGCGTGGATCGCCGACATCGCGCCGTGGGTCAGCCCCGGGTACATACCCCAGGAGGTGTTACTGGAGCCGATCATTTCGCTCAGCACCAGGCCCAGGGATTGCGGCAAGCCTTGGCCTCCGTAGGCGGGGTCTGCCGCCACGCCGTGCCAGCCACCTTCCACGTACTGGGCGAAGGCTTCCTTGAAACCTTTGGGCGTGGTCACCACGCCATTATCGAAATGGCAGCCTTCTTCATCGCCACTGCGATTGAGCGGTGCCAGCACGTTCTCGCAAAATTTCGCACCTTCTTCGAGGATCGCACTGACCATGTCCGGGCTGGCGTCCGTCGCGCCCAGCGCGGCGTAATGGCCATGGAAGTCGAACACGTGGTCGATCAGAAAGCGCATGTCGCGCAGGGGAGCTTTGTACTCAGGCATGGCAATGTCTCCGGCAGCAGATGATTTCAACCTACTGCCGGCCAGCGCCCCGGACAATCACTGTAGAGCCGCTGAATACACCACCATCACTCAACCGGCAGCGCTCTCCATGCGCACAGCGCCGCGGCGGGTTTGCCCGGCCGCGACCACGCAATTACGCCCGGCGCCCTTGGCGGCGTAGAGCGCCTGGTCGGCGGACTTGAGCACCTCTTCGGGCGTGCGCTGCTCAGCCTGGCGCTCGGCCACGCCGATGCTGACGGTCACCGAGACACTTGAGGCGCCACTCCCCGCCCGGCGTTGACGGCCCTGCTGATCGTCCTGGGGCCGGTCTGAGTGGCGCAACTTGATGTCGTAGTCGGCGATGATCTCGCGAATTTCCTCCAGGTGCGGCATGCACTCGTCCAGGGTCTTGCCGGCAAATACCACGGCGAACTCTTCACCGCCGTAACGGTAGGCACGCCCACCCCCATTGACCTTGGACAGTTTGCTCGCCACCAGGCGCAGCACTTGGTCCCCCACATCGTGGCCATGGGTGTCGTTGAAACGCTTGAAGTGGTCGACGTCGCTCATGGCCAGCACATAGTTGCGCCCCAGCCGCTGCATGCGCTCGTTGAGGGCACGACGCCCCGGCAGGCCGGTCAGCTCGTCACGGAAGGCCATTTGATAGGCCTCGTGGGCGACACCGGCAGCGATCATCAGCATCACTTGGCTGCACATGATGTTCAGGGTAAACGGCAGGATAAATGTCTGCGGCAGCATCCAGAACATCCCCAGCAGCCCGACCATCTGCGCCGCATGCAGCGGCCGCGGCTGGTACCAGTACTGCGCCGCCAGGGTCAGGAAACCAATCAGGAACATCGGGTACGACAGCTGGATCAGGCTCATCCAGGTGCCATGCAACGCCGGCCAGCGAATTTCGGCCAACCAGTTGAGCAGCGCCTGGGGATAACTTTGCTCAAGAGCCAGGGCCACGCTGCCTACCGCCAGCAACACAGCACCACGTGCGACAAAGTCGCGGAACAGGTGGGTCTTTTCTTGCCACAGGGCATAGACGCTGAACAACACGGGCAACAGCAGGCAACACAGGTGGAACACCACCGCCGCGTCTTCGCGAACCCGGCCATTGTCTCGGTAGAAATCGGTCTGGGTGTCGAGCAGGAAGTAGACGATGTACACCGTGATCATCAGGAACAGTTCACGCTGGCGCCGATAGACCGCGCAATACGATCCGCCGAGCAACAGCACCAGGGTCGGCAACACGTTGAACAGCGAAGTGAAGAAGACGTTGAGGTCCTTGACGTACGCAGCCGAGAGCCCGGCCAGCAATAGCAGCAACGAAGGAAAGAAATGACTGAAACGTACTGCGGACACGCGCGACAAGGGTAAAACTCCGACCCGCAAAAAAGATGGCACAGTGCCTTCATTCGGACAGTTAAGCACAACCTGCCTGAGATGTATCACATTGCCATCACTGTAACGGCAGCTCGACGCAATCCCTGAGCGCAACGCTGCGTTTTTTATCGTCGAAAAAAAACCGCCGCTCCCGAAGGAAGCGGCGGCCCTGAAGTGAACCCGGTAAGGCTTAGTAAGCCAGGCCGAAGTCCTCTTCTTTCATGTCCATCAGGTTGTTGGCGCCCGACAGCATGGTGGCTACGTGGGTGCGGGTACGCGGCAGGATGCGTTGGAAGTAGAAGCGCGCGGTCTGCAGCTTGGCGGTGTAGAACGCTGCCTCGCTGGTGCCGGCAGCCAGTTTCTCGGCGGCCAGGCGGGCCATGTCGGCCCAGAAGTACGCCAGGCACGCGTAACCGGAGTACATCAGGTAGTCCACCGAAGCAGCACCGACCTCTTCACGGTCTTTCATCGCCGCCATGCCGACCTTCATGGTCAACTCGCCCCACTCTTTGTTCAGCGCAGCCAGTGGCGTTACGAATTCCTTGACGGCTTCGTTGCCTTCGTTGGCCTGGCAGAACTTGTGGACGATCTTGGTGAAGCCTTTCAGTGCTTCGCCCTGGGTCATCAGCACTTTACGGCCGAGCAGGTCCAGCGCCTGGATACCGGTGGTGCCTTCGTACAGCATCGAAATGCGGCTGTCGCGAACGTTCTGCTCCATGCCCCACTCGGCGATAAAGCCGTGGCCGCCGTAGATTTGCACACCGTGGTTAGCCGATTCAAAACCGACTTCGGTCATGAACGCCTTGGCGATCGGGGTCATGAACGCCAGCAGGCCATCGGCCTGTTTCTTGGCTTCGTCGTCGGTGCCGTACTTGACGATGTCCACTTGCTTGGCGGTGAAGTACACCATCGCACGGTTGCCTTCAGCGAAGGCTTTCATGGTCAGCAGCATGCGGCGCACGTCAGGGTGCACGATGATGGGGTCGGCCGCCTTGTCCGGCGCTTTCGGGCCTGTCAGGGAACGCATTTGCAGGCGATCACGAGCGTATTTCAGGCCGCCCTGGAAACCGATCTCGGCGTGGGCCAGGCCTTGCAGCGCGGTGCCCAGGCGAGCGGTGTTCATAAAGGTGAACATGCAGTTCAGGCCTTTGTTCGCCGGGCCGATCAGGAAACCGGTGGCCGCGTCGAAGTTCATCACGCAGGTGGCGTTACCGTGGATGCCCATCTTGTGTTCCAGGGAACCACAGGTCACGGCGTTGCGTGCACCGATCGAGCCATCGGCGTTGGGCAGGAACTTGGGCACAATAAACAGCGAGATGCCTTTGGTGCCCGCCGGTGCATCCGGCAGGCGGGCCAGTACGATGTGGACGATGTTATCGGCCATGTCGTGCTCACCGGCCGAGATGAAGATCTTGGTGCCGGAGACTTTGTAGGAACCGTCGGCCTGAGGTTCGGCCTTGGTACGCAGCATGCCCAGGTCGGTACCACAGTGAGGCTCGGTCAGGCACATGGTGCCGGTCCATTCGCCCGATACCAGTTTGGTCAGGTAGGCGTCCTGTTGCTCGGGGGTGCCGTGCTCGGAAATGGTGTTCATCGCACCATGGGACAGGCCGGGGTACATGCCCCACGACCAGTTGGCTTCACCGACCATTTCGCTGACAGCCAGGCCCAGGGATTCCGGCAGGCCTTGGCCACCATGCGCCACGTCGTGGGCCAGGCTTGGCCAGCCGCCTTCGACGAACTGTTTGTAGGCTTCTTTGAAACCAGCAGGGGTCTTAACGCCTGACTCGCTCCAGGTGCACCCTTCGATGTCACCCACGCGGTTCAACGGTGCCAGCACTTGCTCACAGAACTTGGCGCCTTCTTCGAGAATGGCGTCAACCATGTCCGGGGTAGCGTCCTGGCAAGCCGGCAGGCTCTGATAGTGCGCTTCATAACCAAGCAGTTCGTCACGAACGAAGCGAATATCACGCAAGGGGGCCTTGTAGTCAGGCATAGCGATAAACCTCTGCTGATGTATCTGGAATGAACAACCGCGTGGATTTGTTATGGCGGTCAAACAGGTGTTTGAAACATACGTTTACGACCTGGGGTTGTCAAGCGTCCACCCGACACCGTTTGTCCTGATGCAGGTTATGGGCAGACACGGCCAGGCCTGCGGCGGGATGCCACATCAGAAGGATATGCAGAAAATTCAGAGGGAAGGCATGTGGCAATGCGGGGCTTATTGTGGCGAGCGGGCTTGCCCCGCGTTGGGCTGCGCAGCAGCCCCAATAAATCTGAATGCGGTGTATCAGGTATTACCTGGGTGGTTGGTTTTGGGGCCGCTTCGCAGCCCAACGCGGGGCAAGCCCGCTCGCCACAACAAGCCCGCTCGCCACGAGGGCCCGCGCTTAGAGGGGGTCGGGGATTAAGCGAAGGTATCGATCAACGTGCCGAGCATTTCGTCCGAAGCCTTGGCGACTTTCGCGCCGAGCTCCACTTGAAACTTGCCTTGCGCCATTTCCACCATGTTGCTCGCCGAATTGGACGGCTGGGCGCGGGCGTTGGCACGTAGAAGGTCTACCTGCGCATCCGAGGGCTGGGTTGTCGCGGCGCTGGCAATCTTGCCGGCGGCCTGGTCGACACGGCTTTGCCCGGCCTGAATGGTGCTCAAGCCTGAATAAAACGCACTGCTGCCAGAGATTTCCATGGCGTGGCCCTGCTAAGAGAATCGTGAAGTTGAATTGAAGCAGAGATCCTGTCAAAAGGCCCGTCAAAAACGCTAATGGCATAATGCCTTATCGATAGCCAAAATCAGTCAAGCAGGTCCAGTTGCAGGTGCTCGGCCACCGCCTCAGCACTGGCGTGCTTGAGTTTCGGCACCCGGCCCAGGCAAGGAGCGGGCAAGCGCTCGGCCAGGGTGGCGAGGTTTTCTTCCAGACGAGAGGTCTTGGGGTCGATGATATTCGCCACCCAGCCCGCCAGGGGCAAACCGTCCCTTGCGATAGCTTCGGCAGTCAGTAACGCATGGCTGATGCACCCCAGGCGCACGCCCACCACCAGGATCACCGGTAACTTGAGCGCCATGGCCAGGTCCGACAGGTTGTCCTGATCAGCCAATGGCACGCGCCAGCCGCCCGCGCCTTCGATCAAGGTGAAATCTGCTTGCCGTGCCAGGACCTGCTGCATGGGTTTGAGCAGCGACTGCACCGTCAGCGCCACACCCGCCTCTCGCGCGGCCAAATGGGGGGCAATGGCCGGTTCGAACGCCACCGGGTTGACCTCGGCATACGTCAGCGGTAATGAACACTCAGCGAGCAGCGCCAGGGCGTCGGCGTTGCGCAAGCCCTTGGGCGTGACCTGGCAACCGGAAGCAACCGGTTTGCCGGCGGCGGTGCTTTTGCCAGCCTGGCGCGCCGCGCGCAGCAGGCCGGCAGCGACGGTGGTCTTGCCGACATCGGTGTCGGTACCGGTGATGAAATAAGCGGCGCTCATAAAGGTTTCTCCAGTACGGCGTACACCACTTGGTAAGTCGCCGGCAGGCCCTGGGCCCGACGGAACCGCTCATAAGCGTTCACCAGTGCAACAATCCGCGCACGCCCCGTCAACCCTCCCGGTCGCCCAGGGTTGAGATTGTGCGCCCCCAGCGCCTTCAATTCATGGGTCAGGCTGCGCACATCCGGGTAGTGCAGCACATGGGGTTGACGCTCCAGGCTGATCACACGCAAGCCACTGGCCGCGCACAACTGCTGGTAAGCCTCGAAGGTCCGGAAGCGATTGACGTGCACCAGGCCATCCGCTGCCCGCCAGCTTTCGCGCAACTCATCCAGGGTGCCCACGCACAAGCTTGCGAACGCCAGCACGCCACCGGGCTGCAGCACTCGATACGCCTCGTTGAGCACCGCCGCGAAGTCCGCACACCATTGCACCGCCAGGCTGGAGAAGATCAGCCCGCAACCGCCATCCCGCAATGGCAGGCGCTCGGCATCGCCGGCGATGAAATGCTCGGCGCCCCCCAGAGGCCGTGCATGGTTGAGCATGCCTTCGGCAATATCCAGCGCCACGCCGTGGCTGGCGGGCCACATGCCGCCCAGCACCCGGCTGAAATACCCCGTGCCACAGCCCATATCCAGCCAGCGTTGCGGCGCCCCGGCAGACGGTAAGCGGGCCAGCAGTTCATGCCCCACCGCCCGTTGTAACTCGGCGACACTGTCGTAACTGGCCGCCGCACGGGAAAACGAGGCCGCTACCTGACGCTTGTCCGGCAAGGCGCCTGGCAGGGGAGGATGGGATAAATCAGTCATCAACACACTCATGCAAAAAAGCCTGGATAGCCCCCGCCACGCCGTGGGGGTCTTCCAGAAGAAAAGCGTGACCGGCCTGTTCAATCAGGCCGATTTCCACATCGGGGAGCAACGCCAGCAGATCACTGGCGGCTTCGGCCGGCACCAGCCCGTCCAGGCCGGCAAACAGGTGCAACTGGGGGCCGCGAAACGCTTGCAGGGCGGCGCGGGTATCGAGTTGGGCCAGCAACTCAAGGCCTGGCATCAACACGCTGGCGGGTGAATTCGGCGCACCGCTGACCAGTAATCGCGAAAGCCCGCGTGGGTCCTCGGCACCCTTGGCGCACAACAGGCCAAAACGCTTGAGCGTGACTTGGGAATCGGCGTGGCAGCCCGCCAAAAAAGCATCGAAGGTCTCGCCGGGCATCGCATTCGGCCAGCCATCGTGGGCGACGAAACACGGGTTGCTCGCCAGGGTCAGCAGGCCGCAACAGCGCTCGCCACGCCTTGCAGCCAGCTCGGAAGCGAGCATACCGCCCAGCGACCAACCGCCCAGCCAGGCGTTGTCCGGCAGCGTGGCGTCGAGTTCGTCGAGCCACTCCTCCAGGTCGCTGGAATCCAACGCCGGCAACGGCTCGATCTGCACCTGCAAGTGTTCGTCCAGCCCACGCAGGGCGGCGGCCAACGGCTCCAGCGGTGACACGCCGAGGCCCCAGCCGGGCAACAGAATCAGTCGATCACGCATGGTCGGGCTCCGTGGCACCCAGCAAGCGGAAACACGCCTCCAACGCATTTAACAATAGCTGCACCTGCGCCTCGCTGTGGGCAGCCGTCAATGTCACACGCAACCGCGCGCTGCCGGCGGGCACGGTGGGCGGGCGGATCGCGGTGACCATCAGGCCACGCTCGCGCAGCATCTGCGACAGGCGCACGGCCTTGGCACTGTCGCCGATCAGGATCGGCTGGATCGGTGTAAAGCTGTCCATCAAGTCCAGCCCGAGCTGCTCGGCGCCCTGGCGGAACTGGCGGATCAGGCGATTAAGGTGCTCGCGTCGCCAATGCTCGGTGCGCAGCAATTCCAGGCTTTTGAGGGTGGCGCAAGCCAGCGCCGGTGGCTGGCTGGTGGTGTAGATATACGGCCGGGCAAACTGGATCAGGCTTTCGATCAGCTCCTCGCTGCCCGCCACAAACGCCCCGGCGGTGCCGAACGCTTTGCCCAGGGTACCGACCAGCACCGGCACGTCGTCCTGGCTCAAGCCGAAATGCTCGACGATCCCGCCACCGTTGGCACCCAACGGGCCAAAGCCATGGGCGTCATCCACCATCAACCAGGCGCCCTTGGCTCGCGCTTCACGGGCCAGCGCTGGCAGGTCGGCCAGGTCGCCATCCATGCTGAACACGCCGTCGGTGACCACCAGGGTGTTGCCGCTGGCTTTCTCCAGGCGCTTGGCCAGGCTGGCGGCGTCGTTGTGCAGGTAGCGATTGAAGCGCGCGCCCGACAGCAGGCCGGCGTCCAGCAACGAAGCATGGTTGAGGCGGTCTTCCAGCACGGTATCGCCCTGCCCCACCAGCGCGGTGACTGCACCGAGGTTGGCCATGTAGCCGGTGGTAAACAGCAATGCCCGCGGGCGACCGGTGAGGTCGGCCAGGGCTTCTTCCAGCTCATGGTGCGGCGTGGCATGGCCCACCACCAAGTGCGAAGCGCCGCCGCCCACGCCCCAACGGGACGCCCCGGCGCGCCAGGCCTCGATCACCTGCGGGTGATTGGCAAGGCCCAGGTAATCGTTATTGCAGAACGCCAGGAGGGGTTGGCCGTCGACCACCACTTCCGGGCCTTGAGGGCTCTGGAGCAGCGGGCGTTGCCGGTAAAGGTGTTCGGCACGGCGGGCAGCGAGGCGCGCGGAGAGATCAAAAGACATGCAGGCCTCGGACTGGCAGGTTCAACTCGATCAGAACAGGTGGGAGGGGGCTCGCCCCCGATAGCAATTCGTCAGTTGAAACCTAGGTCGACTGACACGCCGCAATCGGGGGCAAGCCCCCTCCCACCGTTGTTCTGTATTTCAATCAAACAACGGCGTTATAGAACTGCTCGCTGCTCTTGTGCTCCACCAGCGCCTGTTCAATCGCCGCCTGATGCACTTCATCGGCATGCTCTTCGCGGGCTTCAGGCTGGATGCCCAGGCGCGCGAACAGTTGCATGTCCTTGTCAGCCTGCGGGTTGGCGGTGGTCAGCAGCTTGTCGCCGTAGAAAATCGAGTTGGCGCCGGCAAAGAAGGCCAGGGCCTGCATCTGCTCATTCATCGCTTCACGGCCGGCCGAAAGACGCACATGGGATTGCGGCATCAGGATGCGCGCTACCGCCAGCATGCGGATGAAATCGAACGGGTCGATGTCCTCGGCGTTTTCCAGCGGCGTGCCGGCGACTTTTACCAGCATGTTGATCGGCACCGACTCCGGGTGCTCGGGCAGGTTGGCCAGCTGGATCAGCAGGTTGGCGCGGTCGTCGAGGGACTCGCCCATGCCGAGGATGCCGCCGGAGCAGATCTTCATTCCCGAGTCCCGAACGTAGGCCAGTGTTTGCAGGCGCTCGGCGTAGGTGCGGGTGGTGATGATCGAGCCGTAGAACTCCGGCGAGGTGTCGAGGTTGTGGTTGTAGTAGTCCAGGCCGGCCTGGGCCAGCGCTTGGGTCTGGTCCTGGTCGAGGCGGCCGAGGGTCATGCAGGTTTCCAGGCCCATGGCCTTCACGCCCTTGACCATCTCCAGCACGTAGGGCATGTCTTTGGCCGACGGGTGTTTCCATGCAGCGCCCATGCAGAAGCGCGTCGAGCCGATGGCTTTGGCGCGGGCAGCCTCTTCGAGGACCTTCTGCACTTCCAGCAGCTTTTCTTTTTCGAGGCCCGTGTTGTAGTGGCCCGACTGCGGACAATATTTGCAATCTTCCGGGCAGGCACCGGTCTTGATCGACAGCAACGTCGACACCTGCACACGGTTGGCATCGAAATGCGCACGGTGCACGGTCTGCGCCTGGAACAACAGGTCATTGAACGGCTGCACGAACAGGGCTTTGACTTCGGCTAAGGACCAATCGTGACGCAGGGTTGCAGTGGTGCTGGCGCTCATGGGCGATTCCTTGATTATGCTTGGGCTTTCGCTGTGGGAAGGGCAATACCCACAGGCACGACACGGATGCTCGGCATATTTAAGGAAGAATCATGCACTGTCAACCGAGATACAAACGCCAGGTTTACATCTGGTTAAAAAACACACAAACCTGTTTAATCTGCGATGAGGCGACCGAAACCGCCGATTGCGTGTGCAACGTCTGCGAAACCGAGCTGCCGTGGCTGATGGAACATTGCGAAGTGTGCGCCCTGCCCTTGCCGATGGAGGGTCTGGTCTGCGGCCAATGCCAAAAATACCCGCCGGCCTTTAAACAGGTGGTCGCCCCCTGGTCCTACAGTTTCCCGGTCGACACCCTCATCAGCCGCTTCAAGCACCAGGCTCGCTGGCCGCTCGGGCATCTGCTGGGGCGCTTGCTCGCGCGCTACCTGCAACATCGCTTCGAGCAGGCCGACCTCAGCCGCCCGGACTGCCTGCTGCCCGTGCCCCTGGCCCGCAAGCGCCTGCGCGAACGTGGCTATAACCAGGCACTGATGCTGGCTCGCTGGCTCAGCGCCGAGCTGGACCTCGAATACGATGAGCACCTGTTGCTACGCCCCCATGAAACCGTGGCGCAACAAACCCTCGACGCCAAGGCTCGCAGGCGCAACCTGCTCAGCGCCTTTGCCCTGGCACCCGGCGCCCAGGTGCAGGGCCGTCACCTGGCGCTGGTGGACGATGTGCTCACCACCGGCGCCACCGCCCACAGCCTGGCGCAACTGTTGATGGAGGCCGGCGCGCGGCAGGTCGATGTGTACTGCCTGGCCCGCACGCCCAAACCAGGCGCCTGACTTGACTCCCGGGCGCCAGGGCGGCAACGTCCCTGCATCTCATCGAAGCGTATTCCCATGTCCCTGCCCACTTCCCTCAGCCAACACATCATCCGCCGCCCCCAGCGCATCGCCTTGCTGGGCCACATTGCCGAGCAGGGCTCCATCACCCGCGCCGCCAAAAGCGCCGGCCTGAGTTACAAGGCCGCCTGGGACGCGATCGATGAACTAAACAACCTGGCGCAAAAGCCGCTGGTGGAACGCAGTGTCGGCGGCAAGGGCGGCGGCGGCGCCAAGCTGACAGCCGAAGGTGAGCGTGTACTGCGCCTCTACCAACGCCTGCAAGTGTTGCAGGCCGAGGTCTTGGGGTCGGCCGAAGCCGCCAGCGATTTCAACCTGCTGGGCCGCTTGATGCTGCGCACCAGCGCCCGCAACCAATTGCACGGCCAGGTCATCGGCATCGACAGCCATGGCCGTAATGACCTGATCCACCTGCAACTGGCCGGCGGCCTGAGTTTGCATGCGCAGATCACTCACGACAGCACGCAACGACTGGAGCTGGAGAACGGCGTGGAAGTGGTCGCGCTGATCAAGGCCGGCTGGCTCGAATTGCTCGCCGCCGGGGCGCCAGCAACACCCGGACACAATTATATGAGCGGTACCGTCGACGCGATTCTCGCCGCCGAGGACGGCCCCAGCGAAGTGCGCATCGCCCTGCCCAGTGGCCAGGTTTTATGCGCCCTGGCGCAGCCTGACGCCCTTAAGGCGCTGGGCACTGCCGTAGGCAAAACCGTCCAAGTGCAATTCGCACCGAGCAATGTACTGCTGGGGACGCCGGTCTAGGCGCGCGTCCTGCTGCGCCCACCTTCAAACTGCAACAATTTCGTCACGCCCGCTCCTTATGGTGTCTGCAAAAACCGCAGGGAGCCTGACATGAGCCTATTAGAAGAAAACCAAGCCACCGACCTCGAACAGATGGTTGGCCTGACCCGCCGTCGCTTTATCGGCGCCGGAGCCCTGTGCGGTGCCGCGATGTTCCTCGGCGGCAACCTGCTGACCCGCAGCGCACTCGCCGTCAACGCCGCCTCCGCCAGCCCGTTGTTGGGCTTTGCCAGTATCGCCGCCGCCACCAGCGACGCCATCAGCCTGCCACCCGGCTATACCGCCTCGGTGCTGATCAGCTGGGGCCAGCCGCTGCACAAGAACGCGCCGGCCTTCGACCCGTCCGGCAACGGCACGGCCAAGGCCCAGGAGCAGCAGTTCGGTGACAACAACGACGGCATGAGCCTGTTCGCCTTCCCCGGCGATGACAACCGCGCGCTGTTGGCGATCAACAATGAATACACCAACTACCGCTACCTCTTCGCCCACGGCGGCGCGCCGCAATCGGCCGAAGACGTGCACAAGGCCCAGGCCAGCGAAGGTGTGTCAGTGATCGAAGTGCGGCGCCAGGGCGACACCTGGCAGTTCGTCCAGGACTCGCGTTACAACCGGCGTATCCACGGCAATTCGCCGACCCGCCTGAGCGGCCCCGCCGCTGGCCACGAATGGTTGAAAACCAGCGCCGACAAGTCCGGCAAAAAAGTCCTCGGTACCTTCCAGAACTGCGCCAACGGCAAGACCCCATGGGGCACTTACCTGACGTGCGAAGAGAACTTCACCGACTGCTTTGGTAGCAGCAACCCCCAGCAAGCGTTCGATGCCGGGCAGAAACGCTATGGCGTGGTGGCCGCCAGCAAAGAGATCAACTGGCACTTGCACGACCCGCGCTTCGACATGGCCAAGAACCCCAATGAACTCAACCGCCACGGCTGGGTCGTGGAAATCGATCCGTTCGACCCGCAATCCACCCCGGCCAAACGCACCGCCCTGGGCCGTTTCAAGCACGAGAACGCCGCCTTGGCGCAAACCCGCGACGGCCGCGCGGTGGTGTACATGGGCGACGACGAACGCGGCGAATTTATCTACAAGTTCGTCAGCCGCGACAAGATCAACCACAAGAACCCCAAGGCCAACAAAGACCTGCTCGACCACGGCACCTTGTACGTGGCCATCTTCGATGCGGGCGACGGCAACGCCGATCATCCCAAGGGTAAAGGGCAATGGGTCGAGCTGACCCATGGCAAAAACGGCATCGACGCCAGCACCGGTTTTGCCAGCCAGGCCGAAGTGCTGATCCACGCACGCCTGGCCGCCAGCGTGGTGAAAGCCACGCGCATGGACCGCCCGGAATGGATCGTGGTCAGCCCCACTGACGGCCAGGTTTATTGCACCCTGACCAACAACGCCAAGCGGGGCGAAGACGCCCAGCCAGTGGGCGGCCCTAACCCGCGCGAGAAAAACGTCTACGGCCAGATCCTGCGTTGGAAGGCCAACGCCGATGACCACGGTGCCCCGGACTTTACCTGGGACCTGTTTGTGGTGGCCGGCAACCCAGGCGTACACGCCGGCACACCCAAGGGCGGCTCGTCCAATATCAACCCGCAAAACATGTTCAACAGTCCCGATGGCCTGGGTTTCGACAAGGCCGGGCGCCTGTGGATTCTCACCGACGGCGACTACAGCAACAGCGGCGACTTCGCCGGCATGGGCAACAACCAGATGCTCTGCGCCGACCCGAGCACCGGAGAAATTCGCCGCTTCATGGTGGGGCCGGTGGCCTGTGAAGTGACGGGGATCAGCTTTTCGCCGGATCAGAAGACCCTGTTTGTGGGGATTCAGCATCCAGGTGAAACCGGCGGTTCGACTTGGCCGGAGCACCTGCCCAATGGCAAGCCGCGATCGTCGGTGATGGCGATTCGGCGGGAAGACGGCGGGATTGTCGGCGCCTGACGGGCCGCTATCGGGGGCAAGCCCCCTCCCACATTGGTCCGCGTTCCTACAGGTTAAACGCGGTCAACTGTGGGAGGGGGCTTGCCCCCGATAGCAATCGCACAGTCACCCCCTATCTCAAGCCCGGTGCGTTACCATACCCGGCCGGACGCGGCGACCTGCTGCGCGCAGGAGTTCGTATGGCCCATCCGTTTGAAACACTCACTCCCGACCTGGTTCTCGACGCCGTCGAAAGCATCGGTTTTCTCAGCGACGCCCGCGTATTGGCGCTCAACAGCTACGAAAACCGCGTCTATCAGGTGGGCATCGAAGACTCCGAGCCGCTGATCGCCAAGTTCTATCGTCCGCAGCGCTGGACCAACGAAGCCATCCTCGAAGAACACAGCTTTACCTTCGAGCTCGCCGAGTGCGATGTGCCGGTGGTCGCGCCGATGATCCATAACGGCAAGAGCCTGTTCGAACACGCCGGTTTCCGCTTCACCCTGTTTCCTCGCCGTGGCGGCCGCGCGCCGGAGCCGGGCAACCTCGACCAGTTGTACCGCCTCGGGCAGTTGCTCGGGCGCTTGCACGCCGTCGGCGCCACCCGCCCCTTCGAACACCGCGAAGCCCTCGGGGTGAAGAACTTCGGTCACGACTCCCTCACGACCCTGCTCGAAGGCAATTTCATTCCCAAAAGCCTGCTGCCGGCCTACGAGTCCGTCGCCCGCGACCTGCTCAAGCGTGTGGAAGAGGTGTACAAGGCCACGCCGCACAAGAACATCCGCATGCACGGCGATTGCCACCCCGGCAACATGATGTGTCGCGACGAAATGTTCCACATCGTCGACCTGGATGACTGCCGCATGGGCCCGGCGGTGCAGGACCTGTGGATGATGCTCGCCGGCGACCGCCAGGAATGCCTCGGCCAGTTGTCCGAGTTGATGGACGGCTATCAGGAGTTCCACGACTTCGACCCGCGCGAACTGGCCCTGATCGAACCGTTGCGCGCCTTGCGCCTGATGCACTACAGCGCCTGGCTGGCACGACGCTGGGACGACCCGGCGTTCCCCCACAGCTTCCCGTGGTTTGGCAGCGAGCGGTATTGGGGTGACCAGGTGCTGGCATTGCGTGAGCAGCTCTCAGCCCTCAACGAAGAGCCGCTTAAACTCTTCTGATTGTTTTTAATGTGGCAGGGGGCTTGCCCCCTCCCACACAAAGCAGACCCCATTACCAATCCAGTCCCATTGGTTGACAAATATCCTTACAATCGCGCTTTGTTAGCTGCCTAAGCAAGGATTCTGCAATGCACGCCGCCAACCCCCGCAAGGGGTACATCCTGGGCCTGAGTGCCTACGTCATCTGGGGTCTGTTCCCGCTCTACTTCAAAGCCATCGCCAGTGTTCCCGCCGCCGAAATCATCGTGCACCGCGTGCTGTGGTCGGCGCTGTTTGGCAGCTTGCTGTTGATGGCCTGGAAACATCCCGGCTGGTTCCGCGAACTGCGCGACAACCCCAAGCGCCTGGCGATCCTGGCCCTCAGCGGTTCGTTGATCGCCGGTAACTGGCTGACCTATGTCTGGTCGGTGAACAGCGGGCGCATGCTCGAAGCCAGCCTGGGCTACTACATCAACCCACTGGTGAATGTGTTGCTGGGCATGCTGCTGCTCGGCGAGCGGCTGCGTCGCCTGCAATGGGTGGCCGTGGGGCTGGCCGCGGTGGGTGTGGCGCAACAGGTGTGGCAGGTGGGGAGCTTGCCGTGGGTATCTTTAGTGCTGGCGCTGACCTTTGGTTTCTACGGCCTGATCCGCAAGCAGGCGCCGGTCAAGGCGCTGCCGGGGCTGGTGGTGGAAACCTGGATGCTGGTGCCGATCGCCGTGGCATGGTTGCTGTTCAATCCGTCGGCCCACAGTGCGCAACTGGCATTCTGGAGCACGTCCGAAGCCTGGTGGCTGGTAGCGGCGGGCCCGGTGACGCTGATCCCGCTGGTGTGCTTCAACGCCGCCGCACGGCATTTGCCCTACACCGCCCTGGGCTTTTTGCAGTATGTGGCGCCGACCCTGGTGCTGCTGGAAGCCGTCCTGCTGTTCGGTGAACACCTGGCGCCCAGCACCCTGCTCGCTTTCGCCTTTATCTGGGCCGGCCTGGTGGTCTATAGCGTGGACGCCTGGCTGACCGTGCGCAAACGCTGATCAAATAACGTACAAACCTATGCAAGCCACGGCCCGCGTGGCTTGCAGGCATTCACCCCAAGGTTATCCACAGCCTGGTCCCCGTCATTTGTGCACAAGCCGTTGAAACTGCTCGTTTTTTGCTCAGATAAGGAAGACGGCCGGCCGGCGTGGCCTGGGGCCGAGTCTCTACAGGTTATCCACAGGCCCATGCAAGATTTCCATGCATAACCTGGTGGGCAGATTATTCCTCGTTGTGCAGTTCCACCATCAGGTCGTCTGCCAAGGTTTCCAGGGATTGCTGCAAGTCATCCAGGGATAATGTCGCCGGCACCTGCAACAGCGCCTCGGCGGTAAACAGTGGGTCGCCACTCATGGGCGCTGGGCGCACATCGGTGCTCAGGCTCCCCAGGTTCACGCCCTGCTTGCTCAACAGCGCCGTGATCTCGCGCACGATGCCCGAACGGTCATTGCCCACCAGCGTCATCAGAATCGATTTGGACGCCACAGCCTGGCCAGTGCTGCCCTCCCCCACCAGCACGCGAATGCCGTGTGTGGATAAATCCTCCAGCGCATCGACCAACGCCTGACGGTTCTCCGCCGGCACGCTGACTCGCAGAATCCCGGCAAACTGGCCAGCCATGTGAGCCATGCGACTCTCGAGCCAGTTGCCACCGTGGACCGCGATGTTCTGCGCGACGCGTTCGACCAGGCCGGGTTTGTCGGCGGCGATAATAGTGAGTACAAGATGGTCCATGGCAAAGCCCTCTGGTGCTGATACCGGTAGGAGCGAGCTTGCTCGCGAAGGTCGTTAACGATAGCGCGGGAATACTGACACCCAACGGCACCCTCAGGTTGTTCGCGAGCGAGCTCGCTCCTACAAGGTGGACGCCGCAGCCCATGAAAACAAATCGTGTACCATTTTTATATTTATATGGAACAATCTCATGGTTTTTTGAGAACATCCCATACCCCACTGTGACCGTACGACCAAAGTGGGTCGCTAAACGACGTATTTAGTCTAATTTTCACAACCGCAAATCATCATGTAGTATGCCCAGTCGCGCACTACATAACGTTAGGTCGATGTCTGCCAAGGCGCCAACGTATCACGATAACCCGCCAGCCCAGCCGCCTCGACGGCATGTACTGGGGGATCGGGTTCGTGGTTTAAATGGCCAGAGGCTTCATTGGTAAATTGAAAAGCTGAAAAGCGCATAAGCTCCGCAGAGTGAGGCAAGCAATGACTGAACACGTTCAAGTCGGTGGCCTGCAGGTCGCCAAAGTCCTGTTCGACTTCGTGAACAACGAAGCCATTCCCGGTACCGGCATCACTGCCGACCAGTTCTGGGCCGGCGCCGACAAGGTCATCCACGACCTGGCACCGAAGAACAAAGCCCTACTCGCCAAACGCGACGATTTCCAAGCGCGGATCGACACCTGGCACCAGACCCACGCCGGCCAGGCCCATGACCCGGTGGCCTACAAGGCCTTCCTGCAAGATATCGGATACCTGCTGCCAGAAGCCGCAGACTTCCAGGCCTCGACCCAAAACGTCGACGACGAAATCGCCCGCATGGCCGGCCCGCAGCTGGTGGTGCCGGTGATGAACGCCCGTTTCGCCCTCAACGCCTCCAATGCACGCTGGGGCTCGCTGTATGACGCGCTGTATGGCACCGATGCCATCAGCGAAGCCGACGGCGCCGAAAAGGGCAAGGGCTACAACAAGGTGCGCGGCGACAAGGTCATCGCCTTCGCCCGCGCCTTCCTCGACGAGGCTGCGCCGCTCAGCGCCGGCAGCCACGTCGACTCCACCGGCTATAAAATCGCTGATGGCAAGCTGATTGTCAGCCTCAAGGGCGGCAGTAACAGCGGCCTGCGCGACGACGCGCAGTTGATCGGCTTCCAGGGCCCCGCGGCCCAGCCGATTGCGATCCTGCTGAAACACAACGGCCTGCACTTCGAAATCCAGATCGACGCCAGCACCCCAGTCGGCCAGACCGACGCTGCCGGCGTCAAAGACGTCCTGATGGAAGCCGCGCTGACCACCATCATGGACTGCGAAGACTCCGTCGCCGCCGTCGATGCCGACGACAAAGTGGTGATCTACCGCAACTGGCTCGGCCTGATGAAGGGTGACCTGGCCGAGGAAGTGGCCAAGGGTGGCAAGACCTTCACCCGCACCATGAACCCCGACCGCGTCTACACCGGCGTGGATGGCCAGGACGTGACGCTGCACGGCCGTTCGCTGCTGTTCGTGCGCAACGTGGGTCACCTGATGACCATCGACGCGATCCTCGACAAAGCGGGCAACGAAGTACCGGAAGGTATCCTCGACGGCCTGCTGACCAGCCTGGCGGCGATCCATAGCCTCAACGGCAACAGCAGCCGCAAGAACAGCCGTACCGGTTCGGTATACATCGTGAAGCCGAAGATGCACGGCCCGGAAGAAGCCGCGTTCACCAACGAGCTGTTCGGTCGCATCGAAGACGTGCTGAACCTGCCGCGCAATACCCTCAAAGTCGGGATCATGGACGAGGAGCGCCGTACCACGGTCAACCTCAAGGCCTGTATCAAGGCCGCCAGCGAGCGCGTGGTGTTTATCAACACCGGCTTCCTCGACCGTACCGGCGACGAAATCCACACCTCCATGGAGGCCGGTGCGATGGTGCGCAAGGCCGCCATGAAAACCGAGAAGTGGATCGGCGCCTATGAAAACTGGAACGTCGATATCGGCTTGAGCACCGGCCTGCAAGGTCGTGCGCAGATCGGTAAAGGCATGTGGGCAATGCCCGACCTGATGGCGGCGATGCTCGAACAGAAAATCGCCCACCCGTTGGCCGGCGCCAACACCGCTTGGGTCCCATCGCCTACCGCTGCGGCGCTGCACGCACTGCACTACCACAAGGTCGACGTGTTCGCGCGCCAGGCCGAACTGGCCAAGCGCGAACGCGCGTCGGTGGACGATATCCTGACCATTCCCCTGGCCAAGAACACCGATTGGTCCGAGGAAGAGATCCGCAACGAACTGGATAACAACGCCCAGGGCATCCTCGGCTACGTCGTCCGCTGGATCGACCAAGGCGTTGGCTGCTCCAAAGTGCCGGACATCAACGACATCGGCCTGATGGAAGACCGCGCCACCCTGCGCATCTCCAGCCAGCACATCGCCAACTGGCTGCGCCACGGCGTTGTGACTCAGGACCAGGTGATGGAAAGCCTCAAGCGCATGGCGCCGGTGGTGGACCGTCAGAATGCCGGGGATGCGTTGTACCGCCCGCTGGCGCCGGATTTCGATAGCAATATCGCGTTCCAGGCGGCGGTGGAATTGGTGATTGAAGGGACCAAGCAACCGAATGGTTACACCGAGCCGGTATTGCACCGCAAGCGTCGGGAGTTCAAGGCCAAAAACGGCCTGTAACCAACGCGCCCCCTATAGGAGCGAGCTTGCTCGCGAAGAACCAACAGGCAACGCGGGCTATCTGATAACACTGCGTTTTCGTTCACGGTTTTCGCGAGCAAGCTCGCTCCTACAGGTAAAAGAAAGCCCTGATCTCGCGATCAGGGCTTTTTTTGTTTCAACGGGCTTTACTGCGTCATCCCCAGCTCGCGCTTGACCATCTTCGCCAACTTCACGCTATCGATCGGTTTGAGCAGGAAGTCCAATACACCATCATGCATAGCATCAATCACGTCCTTGGCGTCCGCGTCCCCCGACATGATGATGATCGGCAATGCCGCGCGAGTGGATCCACGTACCTTGCGGATCAGTTCCAAGCCACTGCTGGGCTCCATGCGCAGGTCAGTGATCAACAAGCCGATGGAGCTGCTGGAGCTCAACAAGTCCCACGCCGCCTCACCGCTGTCAGCGGTCATGCAGCCAATATCATCCAGCCTCAGGATCTCCGCCAACAATTCCCGCGCGTCCTTGTCGTCGTCAACAATCAACACGCGTTGTGGCGGTAAATCAGGCTCCAGCATCACGGCGCTCAGCGCCTCGCGCTCGGCATCGCTCAAAATATCGTGGTCGGACATACGTTTCTCAGCAGTTCTATTCAACTCCCAGCACACTCGTCAGACATCTGCGGAAGGGCGATCAATGTGCACTTCGTCGGAAAGTTTGCCTAGTGGGTGTTCTACGGGGTTTGGACGATAGCCATGTAAGGTTTTTCCCTAGATTTACACCTCGTTGGTCGACCTAGACTTACGTCCAATGGGCACCCGCCGCGCAGGAGTCGACCATGCAGGACGATAACGACAAAAAAATTGCGGTCATGGTTATGAGTAAAGCTGATGCTTTCGCCCAGGCAGGAAAAACAGCGGTATTGCAGAATATCCACGGCACCCTGCAGTTCCTGCAACGCTTCCCGCCGTTCAACCAGATGGAAAACGCCCACCTGGCATTTCTGGTGGAACAGTGCCAATTGCGCTTCTACGCCCCCGGCGAGAGCATCCTCAAACCGTCGGGTGGGCCGGTCGAGCACTTCTATATTGTCAAACAGGGCCGGGTGGTCGGCGAAAGGCCCGACTCGGCCGAAACCACCTTCGAAATCACCACCGGCGAGTGCTTCCCCCTCGCCGCACTGCTTGGCGAACGAGCGACCCGCACCGAGCACAAGGCGGCCGAAGACACCTTCTGCCTGCAACTGAACAAACCGGCTTTTATCAAACTGTTCGCGCTGTCCAGCCCGTTTCGCGACTTTGCCCTGCGCGGCGTCAGCAGCCTGCTGGACCAGGTCAACCAGCAAGTGCAGCAAAAAGCCGTGGAAACCCTCGGCACCCAATATTCCCTGAACACCCGCCTGGGCGAATTGGCCATGCGCCATCCGGTCACGTGCAGCCCCGACACACCGCTACGCGAAGCGGTGACGCTGATGCATGAGCAACAGGTCGGCAGCATCGTGATCGTCGACGAGCACAAGGCGCCCTTGGGGATTTTCACCCTGCGTGACCTGCGCCAGGTGGTGGCCGACGGCACCAGCGATTTCACCCAGGGCATCAAAGGGTCTATGACCCAGGCGCCATTCTTCTTGACCCCGGACCATAGCGCCTTCGACGCCGCCATCGCCATGACCGAGCGGCATATCGCCCATGTGTGCCTGGTGAAAGACCAGCGCCTGTGTGGGGTGGTGTCCGAGCGCGATCTGTTTTCCCTGCAACGTGTCGACCTGGTCCACCTGGCCCGCACCATTCGTAACGCGCCCCGGGTGGAGAACCTGGTGGCGATACGCGGCGAGATCGGCCAGTTGGTAGAACGCATGCTGGCCCATGGGGCATCATCCACCCAGATCACCCACATCATTACCCTGCTTAACGATCACACCGTGTGCCGGGTAATCGAGCTGACCCTCGCCGAAAAAGGCGACCCCGGCGTGCCGTTCAGTTGGCTGTGTTTCGGCAGTGAAGGCCGTCGCGAGCAGACGCTGTACACCGACCAGGACAACGGCATTCTGTTCGACGCCAAGGACGCCGCCGAAGCCGCCGAGATTCGTGGCCGCTTGTTGCCGCTGGCGCAGCAGATCAACCAGAGCCTGGCGCTGTGTGGCTTCAGCCTGTGCAAGGGCAATATCATGGCCGGCAACCCGGAGCTGTGCCTATCGCGAGCCGAATGGGCACGCCGGTTTGCCGCGTTTATCCGCGAGGCGACGCCGGAGAACCTGTTGGGCTCGAGCATCTATTTCGACCTGCGGGTGGTGTGGGGCGACGAGCAAGGCTGCGAGCAACTGCGCCAAGGCATTCTCGACCAGGTCGCGGACAACCGGCTGTTCCAGCGCATGCTCGCCGAAAACGCCTTGCGCCAACGCCCGCCGGTGGGACGTTTTCGCGAGTTCGTGCTGACGCGCAAAGGTGGCGAGAAAGCCACGCTGGACCTCAAGGTGCAGGGCCTCACGCCGTTTGTCGACGGCGCACGCCTGCTGGCCCTGGCCAACGATGTCCACGCCATCAACACCCTGGAGCGTCTGCGCCAGCTGGTGGCCAAGGGCGTGATTGAACCACTGGATGGTGCCGCCTATGAAGAGGCATACCACTTTATCCAGCAAACCCGCATGCAGCAGCACCAGTTGCAGACCCGGGAAAACCAGGCGTACTCCAACCGTGTCGACCCCGACAGCCTCAACCATCTGGACCGACGTATCCTGCGCGAATCCCTGCGCCAGGCCCAGCGCCTGCAAAGCAGCCTGACCTTGCGGTATCAACTGTGAGCCTGTTCGGTTGGCTGCGTGCGGCAAAACCCGGACTGGACGCGGCGCAACAGCGGCGCCTGGAACAGTTACCCAAACCTGCGCCGCTGGGCGACGTGTCGCTGCGTCAGCAGCGCTGGGTGGTGGTCGACCTGGAAACCAGCGGCCTGAACCTCAACCGCGACCTGGTGCTGTCGATCGGCGCCGTGGTGATCGAGGACGGCGCGGTGGATTTTTCCCAGCTGTTCGAGCGCACCCTGCAACGCACCGAGACCAAGCTCAGCCCCAGCGTACTGATCCACGGCCTTGGCCCCAGCGCTATCGCCGCCGGTAGCGACCCGGTGGAGGCGCTGCTGGATTTCATGGAGTTCGTCGGCGACAGCCCGCTGCTGGCCTTCCATGCACCGTTCGACCAACACATGCTCGGCCGCGCGCTCAAGGACAGCCTGGGTTACCGCCTGGCCCATCCGTTTCTCGACGTGGCCGACATCGCGCCGCTGCTGTGCCCCGAGGCGAACATACGCGAAGCCAGGTTGGACCACTGGCTCGAGCACTTCAACCTGCAAGTCGGTGAACGCCACCACGCCAGCGCCGATGCCCTGGCCACGGCGGAACTGATGCTGATCCTGTTCAGCCGCGCGCGCCAGCAGCAGATCGACACCCCCCAAGCATTGCAAGAGCGTTTGAGCCAATGGAAACGGCGTAAACAAGCGCCATCGTTTTAATAGCAACCGCCCGACAGACACCAATTGCGCCCGCCCCACGCCTCTGACACAATCGCGAATAATTCTCGTTAGTTTAAACTTGTTTATTCGGTGATGCCTTGTCGTCGGTCCAGTCCCCACACAGTGAGCTTGTTGGCGCGTTGTATCGCGACCATCGCAGCTGGCTGCTGGCCTGGCTGCGCCGTAACGTGGCCTGCCCGAGCCGCGCAGAAGACCTGAGCCAGGACACCTTCATGCGCCTGCTGTGCCGTGCCGAGTTGCGTGAACCCCGCGAGCCCCGGGCGTTCCTGGTGGCGATCGCCAAAGGCCTGCTGTTCGACTACTTCCGGCGCGCCGCCCTGGAGCAGGCCTACCTCACCGAACTGATGCTGATCCCGGAAAGCGAACACCCCTCGCCGGAAGCACAGCAGCTAATCCTCGAAGACCTCAAGGCCATCGACCGCCTGCTCGGCAAGCTGTCGAGCAAAGCCCGCGCCGCCTTTCTCTATAACCGCCTCGACGGCCTCGGCCACGCCGAAATCGCCCAGCGCCTCGGTGTGTCGGTACCGCGGGTGCGCCAGTACCTGGCCCAGGGCATTCGCCAGTGTTATATCGCCCTGTATGGCGAGCCGTTGTGAGCGCGATCAGTTCAAAACCGGTTTCGGCCCGTGTGCTGGATGCCGCCATTGCCTGGCAACTGTCCCTCGACTCCGGTGACGGCAGCCCGGTGGAGCAGGAAGAGTTCGCCAAATGGCTGGCCAGTGATGAAGAACATGCGCGCGCCTGGCGCCAACTGGGCATGCTTGACCAGCGTTTCAGCATGGCCTCGGGCCCGGCGCGGGCGGCGTTGCTGCAATCGCGCGAGGGCATTCGCCAGCGCGTCCGCAAACTGGGCAGCGGCCTGGCGAGTATTGCGCTGGTGTGCGGCCTGGCCTTGTTTGCCGGTGAACGCTACGTGCCGATTCACTATTGGCTGGCCGACCAACGCACCGCCACCGGTGAACAGCGCACGCTGAAACTGGCGGACGGCACGCTGATCAACCTCAATACCCACAGCGCCATTGACGTGCGTTTCGATGAACAGCGCCGGCTGATCGTGCTGCAGGAAGGCGAGATCCTCGTCGAAACCGGCCACCACGATGCGCGTCCGTTTTATGTGCAAACCCGCGACGGCAACCTGCGAGCGCTGGGTACGCGGTTTATCGTCAAGCGCGAAGACCACGCCACACGCCTGAGCGTGCTGCAATCGGCGGTCGCTGCCCAGCCCGAGGCATTGCCTCAGGAACAGATTTTCAAGCAAGGCCAGCAAGTACTGATGCGCAGCGACGGCCTCGGCCCGCTGCTGGCCGTCCCCCCCGCCACCGACGCCTGGACGCGCGGCATGCTGGTGGTCGACAACGCGCGCCTGGAAGATGTGGTGGCGGAACTGAGCCGTTATCGCCGCGGCCACCTGGGTGTGGATAAATCCGTGGCCGACCTGCGCATCACCGGCAGCTTCCCGTTGCATGACACCACCTTGGCGCTCAACGCGTTGTTGCCGACCTTGCCGGTGCAGATCGAGCAACACACGCCGTGGTGGGTGACGGTCACGGGTAAGCCTTAGGTTCTGTGTAGCTGGGCTATCGCTATCGGGGGCAAGCCCCCTCCCACATTTTGAGGTGGGAATACCTTCAAATGTGGGAGGGAGCTTGCTCCCGATGAGGCCCGCAAGCACACCGCAAAAAATAGTTTCACCCGGCCCTATCACTTTTCGATTCTCGTTCGGCACCTAGGCAATTGAGAAATATTTCCATTCAGGAGCCGCCGTATGTCCCGCATGCTAGACACTTTGTTGCGCCCCAGCCTGTTAGCCGTGGCCATTGCCCTCAGCACACCGCTGGCCAGCCCTGCGCTGATCGCCGCCGAACAAACCTCCAGCCTGCGTGCCTACAACCTGCCCGCCGCGCCCTTGGCCAGCACCTTGAACCAGATCGCCAGCCAGGCCGGCCTAGCGCTGACCCTCAACCCGACGCTGGCCTCGGGCAAGACCTCGGCGCCGGTTAAAGGCCAGTTCGATGCACCGGGCGCGTTGCGCGAAGCGTTGCGTGGGACCGGGTTGCAGTTGGAGCAGAGCAGTGCCGGCACGTACACCCTGGTGGCGATTCCTGAGGGTGTGGTGGCATTGCCGATGACCAACATCACCGGCCAGGGTGATGCGGAAAGTGCCTGGGGGCCCGTAGACGGCTACGTCGCGACTCGCACCGCCGCCGGGACCAAGACCGACACCGCGCTGGTCGAAGCACCGCGCTCGATCTCCATTGCCACCCGCGAGCAAATGCAGGACCGCAACGTCCAGAACCTGGATGACGCGGTCAAGTACATGCCCGGTATTGTGTCCGCCAGCTACGGCAGCGACACCCGCTACGACTGGATGCGCGTACGCGGCTTCGAACCTACGCAATTCCTCGACGGGCTGCCCTTGCCGCGCGGCGTGTACGCCAACCCGAAAGCCGAAACCTGGAACCTCGACCGCCTCGCATTGCTGCGTGGCCCGGCCTCGTCGGTATACGGCCAAACCCCACCGGGCGGCCTGCTGGACATGGTCAGCCGCCGTCCCAGCGCAGAATCAAGCCATGCCATCCAACTGCAATACGGCAGTGACAACTACCGCCAGATCAACTTCGCCAGCACCGGCAAGATCGATGATGAAGGCCAGTTCCTCTATGGCCTCAGCGGCGTGGTGCGCGATGCCGGCACCCAGGTCGATCACATCGACAACAAGCGCTACAACATCGCGCCCAGCCTGACCTGGAACATCGACACCGATACCAAGCTGACCCTGTTGTCGCAGTTCACTCGCGACGATACCGGCACCACCAGCCAGTTCATGCCGATCCAGGGCACCAAGATCAAATCGCCGCTGGGCGAGGTCTCCCACCACAAAAACCTGGGCGACCCGGACTACGAGTTCTACGACCGCACCTACTACGCGCTGGGCTATGCCTTCGAGCATCGTTTCAACGATACCTGGCAGTTCAAGCAGAACCTGCGCTACACCAAGTCGGAGTTGTCGTTCCAGCAACTGACCGTCGGTTCCTACGCGTTCTCCCCGGCTGATGCCGCGGGCAATATCAGCCGCTCGACCACCAACGTTGACGAAAACATTGGCCAGTTCGCAGTGGATAACAATTTCCAGGCCGACTTTGCCACCGGCGACATCACCCATACCCTGCTGCTGGGCCTGGATCACCAGCGCACCGATACCTCCTATCGCGCGATATACGGCACAGCCTCGAGTATCAACATTTTCAACCCGGTCAACACCCAGCCAACCCTGCGCCCGACAGATGTCAGGCCGTTTTACGACTACAACCAGAAAACCGTGCAAACCGGCCTCTACGTGCAAGACCAGATGGCCCTGGATAAGTGGCGCCTGACCTTGGGCGGGCGTGAGGATTGGGTGCATCAGGGCACCACCTACTTCAACGATAGCGATGCGACCAACACCGACCGCATCAAACACTTCAGTGGCAACGCGGCGCTCAGCTATGTGTTCGACTCGGGGTTCGTCCCCTACGTGTCGTACGCCGAGTCATTCCAACCGGCGAGCAACGCAGATACAAACGCGCTCAAGACATTCAAACCAACGGAAGGCAAGCAATGGGAAATGGGGGTCAAGTACCAGCCGCCCGGCTCCAATACGCTGTTGAGTGCGGCGGTCTACGACCTGACCCAAAAGAATGTGCAGGTGACCACCCTCGGTGCGGGGGGCCAGCAAATCAACGACCAGACCGGTGAAGTGAAGGTCAAGGGCCTGGAGCTGGAAGCGGTGTCTGACGTAAGCGAAAACCTCAAGGTCATTGCCGCCTACACCTTGGCAAAGTCGGAGGTGCAAAAAGGTATCTACAAAGGCAACCGCCTGACATTGATGCCTAATCAACAAGCCTCGCTCTGGACTGACTACACCTGGCACAGCGGCGTACTGGACGGTTTCGGCATCGGCTTGGGCGCCCGCTACACCGGCAATACCTATGGCGACCAGGCCAACACCTGGCTGGGCAAGGCTAACGCCTACACCGTGTTCGACGGCGCGGTGCATTACGACCTCGGCCGCCTCGACAACAGCCTGAAGGGCGCGTCGGTGAAATTGAATGCCACCAACCTGTTCAACAAGGACTACCTGTCGACCTGTGACGGCAACTACTGCTACTTCGGCGACCAACGCAGCGTCGTCGCCAGTGCCACCTACCAGTGGTAATCAGCTGAGTCAGCACCCAGGCCGCCCCTGTGGGCGGCCTGGGTGTGTCTGAAGGCTATACACATGAAAAGCAAAACCATCCGCCGCTGGTCCTTCGTCCACACCTGGAGCAGCCTGATCTGTACGGTGTTCCTGCTGCTGCTCGCCCTCACCGGCCTGCCGCTGATCTTTCACCATGAGATCGATCATCTGCTGGGCAATGAGCCGCAACTGCAAGCGATGCCCGTCGACACCCCGCAGTTGAACCTGGAACAACTGGTGGCCAAGGCCCAGGCCCATCGCCCCGGTGAAGCCCTGCAATACCTGGCCTGGGACGAAGACGACAAGAACGGCGTGATCGCGATCATGGCCGCCACCGCCGGCACCGAGCCCAACTCATCCCACACCTTCATGCTCGACGCGCGCACCGGCGAAGCCGTAGAGATGCCGTCCGCGAACGGCGGGCTGACGCTGTTCCTGCTGCGCTTGCATGTGGATATGTTCGCCGGTCTGCCGGGCAAGTGGCTGCTGGCGTTCATGGGCCTGCTGTTTGTGGTGGCCATCGTCTCGGGTACGGTGCTGTACCTGCCGTTCATGCGCCGCTTGAAGTTCGCCACCGTGCGCCAGGACAAGTCCACGCGCCTGCGCTGGCTTGACCTGCACAACCTGATCGGTGTGGTCACCCTGACCTGGGCGCTGGTGGTCGGCGTGACCGGGGTGATCAGCGCCTGTGCCGATTTGATCATCGCCGCCTGGCGTACCGACAGCCTCAGCGCAATGATCGAACCCTACAAGAACGCCCCGCCGCTGACCCAACGCGCACCGGCCACCGAGCTGCTGAAGATTGCCGCCGAGGCAGCACCCGGCATGCAGCCGGACTTTATCGCCTTCCCCGGCACGCGCTTTTCCAGCGAGCACCATTACGCGGTGTTCATGAAGGGCAGCACGCACCTGACCTCGCACCTGCTCACGCCGGTACTGATCGACGCCAGCACCCTGGCCGTCACCGCCATCGCCGCACGGCCGTGGTACATGGACGCCATGGGCATGTCCCAGCCACTGCACTTTGGTGACTATGGCGGCATGCCGATGAAGGTCCTGTGGGCGGTGTTGGATGTGCTGACCCTCATCGTGCTGGGCAGTGGCATCTACCTGTGGGTCGTGCGGCGCAAGGCAGGCAAGGCATGAAGCCAAGGCAGTCGAGTTTCTGGAAGGTGTTTGGCATTCCGCTGGGGATCGGCCTGCTCAGCGCCGCCGGGTTATTTGCAGCGTTGCTGGGGGATGGGGGATGGGATTCGTTGAGTTGGGTGGGGTTGGGCATACCGGCTGCCATTGGTAGTTGGGCGTTGTTCAAGCGGCGTGGCTGAGGGCGCTATCGGGGGCAAGTCGAATCGTCGCACCGCCCCTCCCACATGCGTTCTGCGCTCGTCATGACGACTCGGTCAACTGTGAGAGGGGGCTTGCCCCCGATGAGGCCCTCAAAAACCCCCGCACTCCCCCTCGCCAGCCACCGCGCAACCCTCTAGGCTAGCCACAGCCCATTCAGAGGAATGCCCATGTCCGCTCCCAGCATGACCTTGTTCCATAACCCCGCTTCCCCGTTCGTACGCAAAGTGCGCGTGTTGCTGATCGAGACCGGCCAGCAGGACCGTGTAGCGTTGCAGGCCTGCATGCCGACACCGGTCACCCCTGACGCGCAGGTGGTACAAGGCAACCCCGTGGGCAAGATCCCGGCCCTGCGCCTGGCCGACGGCAGTGTGCTGCACGACAGCCGGGTGATCCTCGATTACCTCGACCACCAGCATGTCGGCAACCCGCTGATCCCCCGTGACGGCTCGGCCCGCTGGCGCCGCCTGACCCTGGCGTCGCTGGCCGACGGGATCATGGATGCCGCCGTGCTGGTGCGTTACGAGGCCGCCCTGCGTCCAGTGGAAAAACACTGGGCACCGTGGCTCGACGAGCAGCGCAACAAGATCCGCCGCGCCGTCGCCGAACTGGAGCAGGATGCCATCGCCGAACTGGCCAGCCACTTCGACATTGCGTCCATCAGCGTGGCCTGCGCCCTGGGCTACCTCGACTTCCGCCACCCGGACCTGCAATGGCGCTCGGATAACCCCAAGCTGGCCGCCTGGTACGCCGAAGTCAGCCAACGGCCGTCGATGCTGGAGACCCAGCCGCCGACCTGATGTTCACACCGACCCAATGTGGGAGCGGGCTTGCCCGCGATCGCGGTATGTCATTCAGCACATCTGTTTCTGAACCACCGCTATCGCGGGCAAGCCCACTCCCACATTGGACGGTGGTGGTATTGAGGAATGTGGCGATCCTTGCGGCTAACTGCGCCCCTACTTGCTGATCCTCACGCAACCCGATCATTGCACCGCCTCCAGGTCGAACGTCAACGGCTCGGCCGGCTTGCGCTTGCCCACGCCATACCAATCCAGTTTGCGCGTCAGCACCATCACCGTACCCAGCAGCCCGAACAGCAGCAGCGAGCCCATCAGCAGCGCGTAATCCTCGGCACTCAGCAGCCCGTACAACAAGCCATACAACGCCGCCAACCCCGCCGAAAACCCCAAGCCATGGGCAACGCTGCGCAGCACATGGCACACGTAGAAACCGATCAACAGCACGCAGGCACTTGCCGATATCAGGTACGCCAGGGCAAAGCCCAGGTGCTCGGACAATGACAACAGCAGCAAGTAGAAAAATGCCAAGGCAACACCCACCAATGCATATTGAATCGGGTGCACCGCCAGGCTCTTGAGCACTTCGAAGAGGAAGAAACCGGCAAAGGTCAGGGCGATAAACAGCAGCGCGTATTTGATCGCGCGGTCGCTCTTGAGGTACTGGTCCACCGGGTCGATGAAGTTCACGCCAAAGCTGCGGTTGTTGAAGTCGTTGCAGCCCTGCCCGTCCAGGCAGGTTTGCAGGGCTTGTTCGAGGTTGGTGGAAAAAAAGGAGGTCTGCCAGTTGGCCGTGAAGCCGTTGTCAGTCACTTCGCGCTGGGCCGGCAGGAAGTTGCCGATAAAGCTGGGGTGCGGCCAGTTGGAGGCCAGGGACACCTGGCTGGTCTTGCCCACCGGCACCACTTGCAGTTGCTCGGTGCCTTGCAGGCGCAGGTCGAAAGCAAAGTCGATCACACCTGGCTTTTTACTGTCCTGCTCCGGCAACGTCACATGCACGCCCTCCCCCAGCCAGTCCACTAGGGAGCCCGGTTCGAATTCCAGGCGCTGGCCGCCCAGCTCCAACTTCAGCGCATTTTCGATGCCGCGAATGTCGCTGATGCCCACTGCCAGAAACGCCGCTTCAAAACGGTAATCGGCGAAGTCTTCGGTGATACCCAACTGTGCAGGCAGCTCGAAACGCCCACTGATACGGTTGTCGGCATGGAACAGCCGCGCCTGGTAAATACCCCGTGCGCGCAGTTCGGTCTGCACTTTGCCGTCGAGCTCAAAACGGTCCGGCAGGAAATACAGACGACCCCGCTCTTCACGGGTGACCTCGTAGCGCTTGTTGAGTTTTTCATTGAACTTCCACTCGCGCACGGTCTTGCGATACGGCACCACCATCACCGGGCCGGTGAGGCGCTGGGCATAGCTGGAGCTGCGGGCGATGTCCATCAGGACACCGTCGCGCAGTTGCTGGCGGTCGCTGATGATGCCGTTGATCATCAGCAACGGAATCAGCAGCAGCAGGATCAGCAGCGCAATCGCGCCAAGTTTGAAAAGCAGGCTGCGGTTCATGGGGTCTCTCCCTGTTTTGATGGGGAGAGTCTGCGCAGCCCATGTGGGCGATTTATGTGGGCAATGTGGAGACTGTGTGGAGATGCAGCACCACTTGCACGCCACCAGGTACATTGCCGATCTGCAAGGCGCCGCCGTGCAGCTTCATCACTTCCTCGACAAAATTGAGACCCAGGCCGGTGCTCTTGCGCCCGCTGGCCGGTCGCGGCAACGAGTAGAAACGCTCGCTCAGGCGCGGCAAGGCGTAGTCGGGAATCGCCGCGGCCTGGTTGAACAGGCTGATCTGTACATCGTTGTGCCGAGTGTGTGCGCTGAATCTCAAGACGCCACCAGGCGGGGTGAAGTCCAGGGCATTGTCCAGCAGGTTGCCCAGGGCCTGGCGCAGCAGGAAGGGCTCGCCGAACACCTGCACATCGGCGGCAATCGTCTGTTCGACTTGCAGCCCAGCGCCTTCAATTCGCGCACATTGGGCGTTGAGTACAGCATCGACCAAGGCCGCCAGCGGGATGCTCACCTGTTCTTCCAGGCCCTGGCGCTGCTCCACCTGCGCCAGGCTCAGCAGACGCTCGATCAACTGCTGCAAACGCGCGCTTTCGCTGTCGATATTGCCGACGAAGCGCTGCTGCTGCTCACGGGTCATATCACCCTGCAACAGCTCCGCCGCGCCGCGAATTGCGGCCAATGGGCTTTTCAATTCGTGGGTCAGGGTGTGCACGTAATGCTCGACGTACGCCTTGCCCTCCAACTGCGTACGCATATGCTCCACGGCAGTGGATAACTGCTTCAGCTCGCCGCCGCGGTAATGCGGCAACTCGGCACGCCGGCCTTCGCTGACGGCTTCGGCGTAGGCGGTCAGGCGCCGCAGGGCAACGCTCAACCACCACGACAACACTGCGCCCAGCAGCAAGCCGAGGATGACCAGCCCGGCGCCGTACCAGAGCAGGCGCCGCTCGGTGCGGTCGATATAAGGCTGCAATGAGCTGTTGGGCTTGGCCACGGTGACCACGCCGATGATCTGGCCATTGTCGCGAATCGGCGCCCCCACGTGCATCACCGAGGAGGTGGGGTCGTCGGCTTCGCTGCGGGTGGAGCGCGCGCCGTATTCACCGCGCAGGGTGAGGTACACATCGTTCCATTTGGAGTAGTCCTGGCCCACCGCTTCGCCACTGGAGTCAAGCAACACCTTGCCCTGGGCGTCCGTCACGTAGATGCGATGGTTGACTTGGTTTTTCGGCAGGCCCCAGATGGTCGCGCCGGGCTGGCGGTTGCCGTAGGCCTTGAGCAGCTCCGGCCAGTGGCTTTGGCCGAGGGTGCCATTCCTGACGTCATCGCGCAGGACTTCAGCCAGCAGGTTGGCCGTATCCACCAGGGTTTCTTCGGTGGACTGGCGCACGCCGGGGCGTATTTCCTTCATCACCGTATTGAGCACGAAGTAGCCGGTCAGGCCGATGAACAGCGCATACACCAGGAAAATCCGCAGCCCCAGGCGCATCAGCTGTGGCTCGGGCTGTAACTGTAGCCGAGGCCGCGATGGGTCTGGATCGGCTCGGCATCGGCGGCCACGCTGCGTAATTTGCTGCGCAGGCTCTTGATATGGCTGTCGATATTGCGCTCATAGCCGGCATCGGCGGGCACGCCCACCGCGTCCAGCAGTTGCTCGCGGCTGAACACGCGCTCAGGTTGCTCCAGCAGGCTTTGCAGCAGGCGAAACTCATGGCGCGTCAGGCTCAAAGGATGGCCGCGAAAGCTGATCTGCATGCGCTCCAGGTCGACCTGGAACACAGCGGGCGCCACGCCGGGGCCGACACGCTTGAGGATCGCCCGTACGCGCGCCGCCACTTCCCGCGGGCTGAACGGCTTGACCACATAATCGTCGGCACCGATCTCCAGCCCCACCACCCGATCGATCTCACCATCCCGTGCACTGAGGAACATCACCGGCACTTCACTGAAACGGCGCAATTGCTTGCAGGTTTCAAAGCCGGTGATGTCCGGCAGGCCGATGTCGAGAATGATCAGGTCGGCCGGGGTCTGGCGTTGATGGGCCAACGCCTCCTGGCCAAGGCTCAGCCAGGTGGTGGTGAAACCCTCGCCTTGCAGGGCGAAAATCAATGTGTCGGCTATCGCCGCTTCGTCTTCGACAATCAGGATGTGGGGCATGGGTTCAAATCAGCAGTCCGGTTTGTCGGCCGTGTAACGACGGGCCGGGTTGACCGCCGCGCCGAACTCACGCAGGGCCTTGGCGCCGATCAGCAACGGGTAGTTGAAGCTGCTGCGGTCGGTGAGGTTGACCTCGACGGTACGCTTGACGTTACCCAGGCACATTTCCAGGTCGATCACCGGGCGCTTGGCCACGGTGGCTTCGTCTTTTTCGTCGTCTTCGTCGGCGCGGCTCTTGATCTTGCTGATGCGCGACACCTTGTGCTCGTAGACTTTGTTGCCGGCGTCTTTACCACCGAGGCGGAAGCGCACCCAGTCGTCGCCATCACGGGTAAACGTCTCAATATCCCGGGCCGACAGTGAGGCGGTCAGCGCGCCGGTGTCCATCTTGGCCTTGAAGGTTTCGCCGATCTCCGGCAACTGGATGTATTCGTAGCGACCGTAAAGGGTCGGCTCGGCGGCCATGACAGGCAGGGCAGCCAGGGCGAGGGAGGCAAGAAGCAGTTTCACGAAGTGATTTCCTCGGAAAGAAGTAGGCGGATTCTAGACCGCAAAGACAGCACTTAGTTAGTCACCCCCACCATAACCGGCACATTGTGAAACATTCGTACGGCCATTTGCGATTTGGCCTATAGACTCAGCTTGCTTATGATGGCCCGCCCACAAGATTCCAAGAGTTACTTATGCGCCGCCTGCTCACCGGCTGTTTGGTCACACTGCTGCTATTGCTCAACACCTTGGTGCTGTTTGGCCCACTGATGGTCTTTGCCCTGCTCAAGCTGGTGGCCCCAGGGCGGTTTCGCGACTATGCCTCATGGGCGGTGATGTGGATCGCCGAGACCTGGGCCGAGATCGACAAGCTTATTTTCTCCTTGTGCATCCCCACCCAGTGGGACATTCGCGGCGGCGACGAACTGCGCGGCGACACCAGCTACCTGGTGATCAGCAACCACCAATCCTGGGTGGACATCCCGGCGCTGATCCAGGCCCTCAACCGCCGCACGCCGTTCTTCAAATTCTTCCTGAAAAAAGAGCTGATCTGGGTACCCTTCCTCGGCCTGGCCTGGTGGGCGCTGGATTACCCGTTCATGAAGCGCTACACCAAGGCGTTCCTGGCCAGGCACCCGGAACTGGCCGGCCAGGACCTCAAGATCACCCAGCAAGCCTGCGAGCTGTTCAAGCGCCAGCCGGTGACGGTGGTCAATTACCTAGAAGGCACGCGGTTCAGCGAGGCCAAACGCAAGCAGCAGGATTCGCCATTCACGCACTTGCTCAAGCCCAAGGCGGGCGGCGTGGCGTTTGTGCTGGCGGCCATGGGTGAACAATTGGACGCGGTGCTTGACGTAACCGTGGTCTACCCGCAGCAAAAGATTCCGGGGTTCTGGGATTTGATCAGCGGCGCGGTACCGAAGGTGATCATTGATATCCACACCCGTGAGCTGGACCCGGCGTTGTGGCAAGGGGATTACGAGAACGATCCAGCGTTTCGCCAGACCGTCCAGAACTGGGTGAACCAGCTCTGGAAGGAGAAGGATGCGCGCATCGCTCAACTGCGCGCAGAGCGTATTTAGCTACCGGTGCCCCAGGCCTGGGCCAGTTTACCCAGCAGCGAGCTGTTGGCACCCTGCCCGCCCAGGTATTGCAGGATCAGCGGGGCAAACTGGCCGACCATGCCACTGTCCATGCCCAGGGCACTGAACGCGGTATTCAGGTCGTTGGTGTTCTTCACGTTACCCAGCAGGCCGTCCAGGCCGCTGGTCTTGCTGCCACCGTTCTGGCCGAGCATCCCGCTCAAGGCCCCGAGGCTGCCCAATGCATTGTTGCCCGACAGTTGGTCAAGGCCCGGCACGCTGTTACCCAGTTGCGAATAGTCGTTGCCGCTCAGTTTGTTCTTGGCCAGGCCCAGCATGGCGCCCGTACCGCCCACGGCTTGTTCGGGGGTGATGTTCAGTTGCGAGGTCAGCGTGGTCAGCAGGTCCGCCGTCTCGGACGACGGTGCGGCGGCTGCGGCCTTGTTGTTACCCCCTTGCATGCCGGAGATGGCATTGGCCGCGTCGCCAAGGCTGAACCCTGCGGCAAACACCGGGGCGGCGGCCAGGCTCATCAGGCAGGAAAGGGCGAAACCGCGTGAAATCTTCATCGAAACAACCTCTGGATGTAGGGGTAAAAGCAGGCGTTTGACTGGGTATCCGGCACATTGTTCCGAGGCGTCCCAGGAACCCAATGGCTGGGGCAGAGTCAATGAAATGACTCCAAAACCTGTCAGGAACAATTCCATGAGCGCGACCCGCCCCCCCATGATTGAGCCAAAACCACCCTTCTGGAGCCGTCCACGCCTGTTTATCGGCGTCTGCGTGGCCGTGATCGCCGGCCTCGGCGTCGCGTTCTACACCCAGGACAACGTCAAGTCCACCGCCACCCTGATCACCACCACCCAACAGCCGGCGGCGCAGATCATGGCGCACAAGGATTACCTGGAAGTGCAACCCATCGCCATCACCACACCCGCGCCGGACCAGAGCCTGGAACTGTGGGCGATTCCCAATGGCGGCAAGCCCGTGTCACTTGGGCTGTTACCGGAAGATGGCGAAGGCATCATCGGCTTGAACCCAAGGCAGCAGGCCTCGATCAGCAAGCCCGTGGAATTGATGGTGAGTGCGGAGAGCAAAGGGGGCTCGGTGAGCAAGCAACCGACGGGCCCGACCGTCTACCAAGGTGCCTTGGCCAACCGTTGAGATCCCAAACACCACAACCCAAATGTGGGAGGGAGCAAGCCCTCTCCCACATTTGGGTTTTCGTATGCCTGGGATTTATGCCGCGCTGAACAACTTATGCGGATCAATCACAAACTTCTTCGGCACGCCCGCATCGAACTCGCCATACCCACGCGGGGCGTCATCCAGGCTGATGACTTCAACCCCCACGATGTCGGCGATGTGAATGCGGTCCCACATGATCGCCTGCATCAGCTGGCGGTTGTACTTCATCACCGGGGTCTGGCCGGTATGGAAGCTGTGGGATTTGGCCCAGCCCAAACCGAAGCGGATGCTCAGGCTGCCCATTTTTGCGGCAGCGTCGACAGCACCTGGGTCTTCGGTGACATACAGACCGGGAATGCCGATCTTGCCCGCCACGCGCACCACGCCCATCAGTGAGTTGAGCACCGTGGCAGGGGCTTCGTGCTTGACGCCGTCGTGCCCGTGGCCGCGGGCTTCGAAGCCCACGCAGTCAACGGCACAGTCCACTTCAGGCTCACCCAGCAGGGCGGCGATCTGTTCGTGCAGCGGGGTGTCGGTGGACAGGTCGACCACTTCAAACCCTTGCGCCTTGGCGTGGGCCAGGCGGATAGAGTTGACGTCGCCGATAATCACCACCGCCGCGCCCAGCAGGCGCGCGGAGGCGGCGGCAGCCAGGCCGACAGGACCGGCACCGGCGATGTACACCGTGCTGCCTGGCCCCACGCCGGCGGTGACGGCGCCGTGGTAGCCGGTGGGCAGGATGTCGGAGAGGCAGGTCAGGTCGCGGATTTTCTCCATGGCCTTGTCGCGGTCCGGCAGTTTCAGCAGGTTGAAGTCGGCGTAGGGCACCAGTACGTATTCAGCCTGGCCACCGGTCCAGTCGCCCATGTCGACGTAGCCATAGGCGCCGCCGGCACGGGCCGGGTTGACGGTGAGGCACACACCGGTGTGTTGTTCTTTGCAGGAGCGGCAGCGGCCGCAGGCGACGTTGAAGGGAACGGAAACCAGGTCGCCGATCTTCAGGTTTTCGACGTCACTGCCCTTCTCGATCACTTCACCAGTGATCTCGTGACCAAGCACCAGGCCGGTCTGGGCAGTCGTGCGGCCACGCACCATGTGTTGGTCGGAGCCGCAGATGTTGGTGGAGACCACGCGCAGGATGACGCCGTGCTCAATCTTCCTGCCACGGGGGTCCTGCATTTTGGGATAGTCGATTTTCTGTACTTCGACCTTGCCGTTGCCGAGATACACGACACCACGATTACCAGACATGCTTTCACCTCGCTGTTGTTTTTATGGAACTGCGTTGCCCGTAGGGTGGGCAGCGCGTTGAGTGCTCGGGTACAGATGCTGTTTCTTGTGTTGTTTGTGAGGGCCTCATCGGGGGCAAGCCCTCTCCCACATTCGACCGCATTCCAAATGTGGGAGAGGGCTTGCCCCCGATTGGCGTCAGTCAGAGCACCACCGTCCTATTGGCGTTCAGAAACACCCGCCGCTCAATGTGATACCCCACCGCCCGGGCCAAGGTAAGCCCTTCGATATCGCGCCCCTTGGCAATCAAATCCTCGGGATAGTGGCTGTGATCCACCACCTCCACGCCCTGGGCGATGATCGGCCCTTCGTCCAGATCGTTGTTGATGTAATGCGCCGTGGCGCCGACCAATTTCACCCCCTTGTTGTACGCCTGGTGATACGGCTTGGCGCCCTTGAACCCCGGCAACAAGGAGTGATGGATATTGATCGCCTTGCCATCCAGCTTGCGGCACAGCTCCGGCGACAGCACTTGCATGTAGCGCGCAAGGATCACCAGTTCGGCGCCGGTCTCTTCGATCACTTGCCACACCTGACGCTCCTGGGACGGTTTGTCGTTCGGGTCGAGAGGGAAATGGTAGTAGGGAATCTGGTGCCAGTCGGCCAACGGTTTCAAATCAGGGTGGTTGGACACCACCGCGACCACGTCCATCGACAGTTGGCCGATCCGCTGGCGGTACAGCAGATCGTTCAGGCAGTGATCGGCCTTGGAGACCATGATCACCACTTTTGGCCGGTAGTTCGGCGCCGTCAGCTCGAAGATCATGCCAAAGGCTTCGCCGCGCGTGGCCAGGCCGGCGCGAAACGCCTGCTCGTCGAAACCGTCGGGCTGACGGAACTCCACGCGAATAAAAAATCGGCCCGAGAGGCGGTCATCGAACGAGTGGTGCTCGGTCACATAACAGCCCTGCTCGAACAGGTAGCGGGTGACCGCGTCCACCGTGCCGAGCACGCTGGGGCAGTCGGCAGTCAAAATCCATGTATCGGGTGCGCGGCTCATTACAGTTAACTCCTCATACAGCGATGCTGCTGACTGTAGGAGCGAGCTTGCTGGCGAAAAATCCAAGGGCGCCGCGTTCATTCAGGATGCGCGCGTTATCGTTGACGTTTTTCGCGAGCAAGCTCGCTCCTACAGGGTCATATCAGGCTTGAACGCTCAGGCCGAATTCAGCCGAGGCGTCCTGCAACCACAGCCACCAGTAATCCGAGAAGCTGCGACGGATCACCAGCTCCCAGGTGTCTTCAGCGGTATGGCGGATCACCAGTTGCGACTTGGCGAACACCGTGCCCACCGCCTTGCCCACCGGGAAGTTATTGGGGTGCACGTCGTAGCTGGTGGACTTCATCAGCACATCACGCACGTTCGGGCCGCTCAGTTCGAGGATCTGCTGGCCGCCGCTGACGTTGACGACCTGGATATGCAGGTCGCCCAGCGCAGCACGCAGGTTTTGTTCGGCGGCGAATTCTTCACCGCTGGGCACGACCAGCAGCCACTCATCCGGGCCGAGCCATTGCAGGCTGGTTTCGCCTTTGACGATGACCTGCAGGGCACCAGGCAACTCGATGCCCAGGGCTTTGTGTACGCCAGCGGCGAAGGCGGCGTCATGGCCGTCGCCACGGATGGTCAGGTGGCCGAGCAGTTTCTTTTCACGCACGGTCACGCCGGCGTTCTTGCGGCCCTTGCCGACCAGGCTGGCGAGGTCGGCATGGTGCAGCGACGACTCGGCCTTGGCGCCGGTGGTGGGGCGTTGTTGGTAAACATTGGCTGCTGTCATAAAGCACCTGTTTTGAATTCTGTGGTGACTGTTCTGGCCTCATCGGGGGCAAGCCCCCTCCCACATTTGGAATGCATTCCCTATGGGAGGGGGCTTGCCTGCGATGCAGGCGACTCGGTCTATCAGATGTTCTGCCGCTCGCCTTTCGGGTCAAAGAACACCGAAGACACGATCTCCGCCTCGATCACACTGCCATCCGCTTGCGGCGAGAACACCCGCTCACCGATGCGCTTCAAGCCGCCCTTGACCACCGCCATCGCAAACGAATAACCCAGGGAGTTATGCGCATAGCTGGAGGTGACGTGGCCAACCATCTTCATCGGAATCGCCTGCTTCGGATCGAACACCAACTGCGCGCCTTCCGGCAGCCACACTTTTGGATCGACCGGCTTCAAGCCCACCAGTTGCTTACGCTCTTCGCGCACGCAGTCTTCACGGTTCATGCCGCGCCAGCCGATCCACGAGAACGGTTTGGTGCGGCCTACGCACCAGCCCATGTTCAGGTCGTCCGGGGTCATCGAGCCGTCAGTGTCCTGGCCAACGATGATGAAACCTTTCTCGGCACGCAGTACGTGCATGGTTTCGGTGCCGTACGGGGTCAGGTTGTACTTTTTGCCCGCCTCGACGATTTGCTCCAGCACGCCCATGGCGTAGTCGGCCTGCACGTTGACTTCGTACGACAACTCACCGGTAAACGAGATACGGAACACCCGCGCCGGCACACCGCCAACCAAGCCTTCCTTCCAGGTCATGAACGGGAAGCCGTCCTTGTCCAGGTCGATGTCGGTGACTTCCGCCAACAGCTTGCGGCTGTTGGGGCCGGACAGGGTCATGGTCGCCCAGTGGTCGGTGACCGAGGTGAAGTACACCTTCAGGTCCGGCCATTCGGTCTGCTGGTAGATTTCCAGCCACTGGAGTACGCGAGCCGCGCCGCCGGTGGTGGTGGTCATCAGGAAGTGGTTGTCGGCAAGGCAGGCGGTGACGCCGTCGTCGAAGACCATGCCGTCTTCCTTGCACATCAGGCCGTAGCGCGCCTTGCCCACGTCGAGCTTGGTCCAGGCGTTGCTGTAGATGCGGTTGAGGAACTCACGCGCATCCGGGCCCTGGATGTCGATTTTGCCGAGGGTGGAGGCATCCAGCAGGCCGACGCTGTCGCGCACGGCCAGGCATTCACGTTTCACGGCGGCGTGCAGGTCTTCGCCATTGCGTGGGAAGTACCATGGGCGTTTCCACTGGCCGACATCTTCAAATTCGGCGCCGTTTTTAACGTGCCAGGCGTGCAGCGCGGTGTAGCGCACCGGCTCGAAGATATGCCCACAGTGACGGCCCGCTACCGCGCCGAAGGTCACCGGCGTGTAGTTGGGACGGAACATGGTGGTGCCCATCTGCGGGATGGTCACGTTCAGCGAGCGCGCGGCAATCGCCAGGCCGTTGACGTTACCCAGCTTGCCCTGGTCGGTGCCGAAACCCAGCGCGGTGTAGCGCTTGACGTGCTCGACCGACTCGAAACCCTCGCGGGTAGCAAGCTCGATGGCGGCGGCGGTGACGTCGTTTTGCAGGTCGACAAATTGCTTCGGCGCCCGTGCGGTAGCTTTCTCGTGAGGCACTTGGAACAGCGCCAGGGTCGGCTCTTCAAGACGGCTCAAGGCTTTGGGCAACGTGCCTTCCACCGGGGTAAAGCCGGCTTCGCTGGCCGCGCGCACGCCGCCTTCAAAACCGTCCGCCAGGGAATCGCCAAGGCCGTAGACGCCATTGATGCCACCGACGCACACGCGTTTCTGCGGGGCTTCGCCCGGTACAAAACCGAGGATGTCTTCACGCCAGGTCGGTTTGCCGCCCAGGTGCGAGGCCAAGTGGACCACCGGGCTGTAGCCGCCGGAGCTGGCCACCAGGTCGCAGTCCAGCCACTCGCCGGGGCTGGTGACTTTGTGGGCTTTCACATCGATGGCAGCCACGCGAGCGGCGGTGACGTGCTTACTGCCACGGGCCTCGATCACGGCGCTGCCAGTGAGGATACGAATGCCTTTGGCGCGCGCTTCTTCCACCAGCGCGCCACGTGGGTTGTGACGGGCATCGGCCACGGCGACCACCTGCAGGCCAGCGTCAAACCAGTCCAGGGCAACGCGGTAGGCGTGATCGTTGTTGGTCGACAGCACCAGTTTCTTGCCCGGTGCCACGCCGTAGCGGCGCACGTAGGTGGAGACCGCGCCGGCGAGCATATTGCCCGGTACATCGTTGTTGCCGTACACCAGCGGACGCTCACACGCACCGGTCGCCAGGACCACACGCTTGGCACGCACACGGTGGATGCGCTGGCGCACCTGGCCAATCGGTGCACGGTCACCGAGATGGTCGGTCAGGCGCTCGTGAATGGTCAGGAAGTTATGGTCGTGGTAACCGTTGACGGTGGCTCGGGGCAGCAGCACCACGTCCGGCAGGGCTTTCAGTTCGGCGATAACGCTGGCGACCCATTCCGTGGCGGGCTTGCCGTCGAGGCTTTCGCGGGAGTCGAGCAAGGAACCGCCGAACTCTTCCTGCTCATCGGCGATGATCACGCGGGCACCGCTGCGCGCGGCGGCCAGTGCAGCCGCCAGGCCAGCAGGGCCGGCGCCGACCACCAGCACGTCGCAATGACGGTTGAAGTTGTCGTAGGTGTCCGGATCGTTCTCGGTCGGCGAGCGGCCAAGGCCGGCAGCCTTGCGGATGTACTTCTCGTAGGTCATCCAGAACGATTGCGGGTACATGAAGGTTTTGTAGTAGAAACCCGGCGGCATCAGCTTGCCGCCGACCTTGCCAAGAATGCCCATCATGTCGTTGTTCACGCTCGGCCAGCCGTTGGTGCTGGTGGCAACCAAACCCTGGTACAGCGCCTGTTGCGTGGCACGCACGTTGGGAATCTGGGTGGCTTCGGTGGCACCGATCTGCAGCACCGCGTTCGGCTCTTCGGCCCCGGCGGCAAAGATGCCGCGTGGGCGCGAATACTTGAAGCTGCGGCCAATGATGTCGACGCCGTTGGCCAGCAATGCAGCGGCCAGGGTGTCGCCTTCGAAGCCTTTGTAGCTCTGGCCGTTGAAGCTGAAGGTCAGGACTTTGTTGCGGTCGATCCGGCCACCGTTGGACAGGCGATTGATCTGGCTCATACCTTCTCTCCAGAAGCCTTGGCGGTGAATTGCGGCTTGCTGCCAATCTTGTAGGTTTCAAGAATTTCGTAGGTCACGGTGTCGCGGGTCGCGTTGAAATACTGGCGGCAACCGGCGGCGTGAATCCACAGTTCGTGGTGCAACCCACGCGGGTTATCGCGGAAGAACATGTAGTCGCCCCACTCTTCATCGGTGCAGGCGTTCGGGTCCAGCGGGCGCGGGATGTGCGCTTGGCCGGACGCGTGGAATTCCTCTTCGGAGCGCAGTTCGCCACAGTGAGGACAGAAGATATGCAACATAGGGAATTTCTCCTGTTAGTGGGCGACGGCCGCAGCGCCGTGTTCGTCGATCAATGCACCGTTGTGGAAACGGTCGATGGAGAAAGGTGCAGCCAATGGGTGCATCTCACCTTTGGCCAGGCTGGCGGCAAACACGTTGCCTGAGCCTGGGGTGGCCTTGAAGCCACCGGTACCCCAACCGCAGTTGAAGAACATGTTCGGCACCGGGGTCTTGGAGATGATCGGGCAGGCATCCGGGGTGGTGTCGACGATACCGCCCCACTGGCGGTTCATGCGCACCCGCGACAGCACCGGGAACATCTCGACGATGGCCTGGATGGTGTGTTCGATCACCGGGTACGAGCCGCGCTGGCCGTAGCCGTTGTAACCGTCGATACCGGCGCCGATCACCAGGTCGCCCTTGTCGGACTGGCTGATGTAACCGTGCACGGCGTTGGACATGATCACGCTGTCGATAATCGGCTTGATCGGCTCCGACACCAACGCTTGCAGCGGGTGGGATTCGATCGGCAAACGGAAGCCGGCGAGGGATGCCATGTGCCCGGAGTTACCCGCGGTGACCACACCGACGCGCTTGGCGCCGATAAAACCCTTGTTGGTTTCCACGCCGATGCACACGCCGTTTTCCTTGCGGAAGCCGATCACTTCGGTCTGCTGGATCAAGTCCACGCCGAGGGCGTCGGCCGCACGGGCAAAGCCCCAGGCCACGGCATCGTGACGGGCCACGCCGCCGCGACGTTGCACGGTGGCGCCGAGTACCGGGTAGCGCGTGTTTTTCGAGCAATCCAGGTACGGAATCTCGTCGGCCACTTGCTTGGCATTCAGCAACTCGCCATCCACGCCGTTAAGGCGGTTGGCGCTGACGCGACGTTCGGAATCACGGATGTCCTGCAGGGTGTGGCACAGGTTGTAGACGCCACGCTGGGAGAACATCACGTTGTAGTTCAGGTCCTGGGACAGGCCTTCCCACAGTTTCATCGCGTGTTCGTACAGGTGCGCCGACTCGTCCCACAGGTAGTTGGAGCGCACGATGGTGGTGTTGCGCGCGGTGTTACCGCCGCCCAGCCAGCCTTTCTCGACCACGGCCACGTTGGTGATGCCGTGCTCTTTGGCCAGGTAGTAGGCGGTTGCCAGACCATGCCCGCCGCCGCCGACGATGACCACGTCGTAGACCTTTTTAGGGGTCGGCGTGCGCCACATCTTCTGCCAGTTTTCGTGATGGCTGAGTGAGTGCTTGAAGAGGCCGAAGCCCGAGTAGCGTTGCATAGTCATTACTCCAAAACCGCGCTCAGCGATAAACCGGGAAATCAGCGCACAGGGCAGACACGTGCTTGGCCACGTTGGCCTCGACGTCGGCATCGCCGAGGTTGTCGAGGATGTCGCAGATCCAGCCGGCCAGCTCGATGCACTGCGGCACCTTGAAACCACGCGTGGTCACCGCCGGGGTGCCGATGCGCAGGCCCGAGGTCACGAACGGCGACTGCGGGTCGTTCGGTACGGCGTTCTTGTTGACGGTGATGTGGGCGCGACCGAGGGCGGCGTCCGCCTCTTTGCCGGTGAGGCCCTGACGGATCAGGCTGACCAGGAACAGGTGGTTATCGGTGCCGCCGGACACTACATCGTAGCCGCGTTTGATAAACACGCTGGCCATGGCCTGGGCATTGTCGATCACTTGTTGCTGGTAGGCCTTGAAGCCTGGCTCCTGGGCTTCCTTGAAGCACACCGCCTTGCCGGCGATCACATGCATCAGCGGGCCACCCTGGGCGCCGGGGAATACGGCAGCGTTGAGTTTCTTCTCGATTTCTTCGTTGGCCTTGGCCAGGATCAAACCGCCACGGGGACCGCGCAGGGTCTTGTGGGTGGTGGTGGTGACCACATCGGCGTACGGCAGCGGGTTCGGGTACAGGCCAGCGGCGACCAGGCCAGCAACGTGGGCCATGTCGACGAACAGCAGCGCCCCGACCTTGTCGGCGATCGCGCGAAAACGTGGGAAATCCAGGGTCTTGGAGTAGGCGGAGAAACCGGCCACTACCATCTTCGGTTTGTGTTCTACGGCCAGGCGCTCGACTTCGTCGTAGTCGATCAGGCCGGTGTCGGTGTTGATGCCGTACTGCACGGCGTTGTACAGCTTGCCCGAGGACGACACTTTGGCGCCGTGGGTCAGGTGGCCGCCGTGGGCCAGGCTCATGCCGAGGATGGTGTCGCCGGCGTTCAGCAGCGCCAGGTAAACCGCACTGTTGGCGGAGGAGCCGGAGTGCGGCTGTACGTTGGCGTAATCGGCGCCGAACAGCTGCTTGGCGCGCTCGATGGCCAGGGCCTCGACCTTGTCCACGTGCTCGCAACCACCGTAGTAGCGCTTGCCTGGGTAGCCTTCGGCGTATTTGTTGGTGAGGCCGCTGCCCTGGGCTTCCATGACGCGCTTGCTGGTGTAGTTCTCCGACGCGATCAGCTCGATATGATCTTCCTGACGTTGCTCCTCGGCATTCATCGCCGCCAGCAGTGCATCGTCATAACCCTGGATCTGGTCTTTCTTGCTGAACATCGCGTCTCTCCCAGCCTTTCGTATTGTTGAGGCCCGTGCACGGTGGCATAGCCCTTTGATGCGATGGTAGGGCTGGCGCAGGCAGGTCAAATGCCTACGGACGCCACGCAAAGGTGCGTTTACGACATTGCCTGCAAATGACCCTGGCCCCTGTAGGAGCGAGCTTGCTCGCGAAAAACCTGAGGGCGCGGTATTCATTCAGGCAATCCGCATAATCGTTGACGTTTTTCGCGAGCAAGCTCGCTCCTACAGGAGGTCAGGCGATGATCTTGCGGACGAGTAGCAGCAGCAGGAAATGCAGGGGATAGAGGGAATAGGCCCAGCGGCGCATGGCTGGCGGCGAGGCGCTGCGGGCATGTCGCAACAGGACCAATCCCGCCAACGGCGCAATCAGGCACGCCGCCAACCCCATCAGCGCCACCGGCGTGCCGCTATCGAGCAGGATCTGCCATTGGTTGGCGGCCACGCAGACCAGGCCCGGCAACAGGCTGAAATACCAAGGCCTGCGAAACACCAGCAGCATCGCCAGTGGCAGCAATACACCAAAGAAACCGAACATTAACTGCGTCGAAAATACCGCGGCTATCGTGACAGCGATCAGCGCCAATCCTCGATCAACCAGCGCCTTCTGCTGCCATCCTCGGGCAACCAGCAACCCCAAGGCCAGGGTCGGCAGCACATTCAACGTATCGGCATCGTCGATAAACATCCGGTACGGCACTTCGCTGATCACACTGAACAGCAACAACCAACCCAGGTAGCGCCACTGGCCGGTCACGGGCGCGTTCCTGACCCGATGCAGATTCGCCGCAATCGCCAGGCAAAACCAAGGGAACGCCAGGCGTCCTGGTACATACAGGCCATCCAGACTCAGGCCGACGTAGCGCAGGTGATCGAGCACCATGCACAGCAGCGCCAGCCACTTGAGCAAATCCAAAGCGCCATCACGGACACGTCCGACAGCCATCGTTTCAGTACCGTGCATAATTCCCCAGTGACTTTGCATTTACAGTGCGTGCGCACGCCCGACAATCTTGGTTAAAGTGCGCACCAACATCGACCACAGGAATGGGCCATGACCGACAAGAGCCAGCAATTCGCCAGCGACAACTATTCCGGCATCTGCCCGGAAGCCTGGGCCGCCATGGAACAAGCCAACCACGGCCACCAGCGCGCCTATGGCGACGATGAATGGACCCACCGCGCCGCCGACGGCTTCCGTAACCTGTTCGAAACCGACTGCGAAGTGTTCTTCGCCTTCAACGGCACCGCCGCCAACTCCCTGGCGCTGTCTTCGCTGTGCCAGAGCTACCATAGCGTGATTTGCTCGGAAACCGCCCACGTCGAAACCGACGAGTGCGGCGCACCGGAGTTTTTCTCCAACGGCTCGAAACTGCTCACTGCCCGCACTGAAAACGGCAAGCTGACCCCGGAATCGATCCGCGAGATCGCCCTCAAGCGCCAGGACATCCATTACCCCAAACCGCGCGTAGTGACCCTGACCCAGGCGACGGAAGTCGGCAGCGTCTACACCCCGGAAGAAATCCGCGCCATCAGCGCCACCTGTAAGGAACTCGGCCTGAACCTGCACATGGACGGCGCGCGCTTTTCCAACGCCTGTGCGTTTCTCGGCTGCTCACCCGCCGACCTGACCTGGAAAGCCGGGGTGGACGTGTTGTGCTTCGGCGGCACCAAGAACGGCATGGCCGTGGGTGAAGCCATCCTGTTCTTCAACCACAAGCTGGCCGAAGACTTCGACTACCGCTGCAAACAGGCCGGCCAACTGGCCTCGAAGATGCGCTTCCTCTCCGCCCCCTGGGTGGGCCTGCTGGAAAACGACGCCTGGCTCAAACACGCACGCCACGCCAACCACTGCGCGCAGTTGCTCAGCAGCCTGGTGGCGGATATTCCCGGCGTGGAGTTGATGTTCCCGGTGCAGGCCAACGGCGTGTTCCTGCAACTCTCGGAACCGGCGATTGCAGCGTTGACGGCCAAGGGCTGGCGCTTCTACACCTTTATCGGCAAAGGCGGCGCGCGGTTCATGTGTGCGTGGGATACCGAAGAAGAACGCGTGCGCGAACTGGCGGCGGATATTCGCGAAGTCATGGGTGCCTGAAACGACGGCCGCGCAAGCCCGCGTCGCAGCCTCATGACCTGCGACGCGCAGCTGGAGCCACTTGCGCGCCTATCGCTCCCGCACCTCACTCACACACCTATGCTCACAAGGCTTTGGGCTGAAGCGCTTGCCATTCATCAATGGGGCCGCGGTTGGTGAGCAAGGTCCCACCGTTGAAGTGCACCGCCAGTTTATTTACGGCGTTCAAGGCCGTCGTTACCGCCCCTTCCGCCCAGCCCCCCGTCCAGGAAACATCGTCCCCGGCGAGAATGAACCCATCGGGTTGCCCACTCGACACACCGTTCATGAACTGGGAAAACAGCAAGCGCTGGTACTCGTATTGTCCCGGCAGGTTCATTTTGAACGCGCACAGGAAAAACGGCTGCTCTTCCCAGTTGATCTCGACAAAGGGATTGGTCATGCCGAACTCAGCCGCCAGGTTCAACTGATGAGGGGCGTACACGCTATCCAGCAAGCTTGTGCATAACTGCACATGAGACGGCAGCGGCGCACTGCGATCACCCAGGAATTTGAGGCTGTCGTCATTCCAGGTGTAAGACAAAAACATGCCACTGCCTCTGTGAGGCCCTTCGCTGCGGCCATAGTCCAGCAGGTAGGTGCCACGGGTGATTCGGTCCGACAACGTCACGCTCATCTTGTGCTGCAAATCCACGCCCACGTCGGTCCAGAACGGTCGTTTGGTTTGCGCGAAGATTTTTGCCGACTGCATGTAATGGGTGTACATCACCGCTTCCCATTCCTTGGGGGACAACAGGTCATTCATCTGATTGAAGCGGGCAGCGCCGTCCATATAACGGAATTTATCGAGGATCCGCTTTTGAGGGGTGTAGACCACGGCAGGAAAGGTGTATTGGCGCTCGCCTGCCAGATGATGATCAAACACCCACACGTCGAATTTGCCATCCGGCCGCCGCAGGATCTGCCGCACTTCCTGCTTCAAAGGCTGAGCGATGACCTGGGTGGTCAGGCCTCGGACGGTGGTACCCGCAGGCCAATGAACCATAGCGTCGCCAAAAGTCTCCGGGGCACGCGTCCAAAGTCGGTTTGGCAGCTCACTGGAGCCGTCGTACATCAGCTTGTGGTTGGTATCCAGCCCGGTATACAGCACCCGTAACACCTCCAGGAAGCAGTTCGGGTAATCGGTGTTCCAACCGCCTGTGCCGAAGCCGATCTGGCCGAACAGATCGATATCTTCGCGGCTCCAACCCGCCTGCTCGACCATCGCAGCAAAAAAACTGAGGTTGTCCCAACCCGCATCAAGGATCGCGTTCCACAGGGCTTTGATCTTGGCTTGATCCAGGCTGCCCTCGGACATTGCCGTTTCCATCTCAGTGAACTTGATCGGGTTCTGCTCAAGAAACACGTTGAATAACTTATCCTCGATCTCAGCGTAATCAGGCGGCAGGTTATCGCGTTCGTAATAGACCTGTTGCTGCTGATAGTCGACGACCGTACTGGGGGTAAACGCCGACCCCGGATTGGGAAAATCGGTCGAACGGGCCGTCATGCCAACTTTGTTGAAATAGTGCATCAACGCCTTGCCTGAAACAGGAAAGCGCATGGCGCCCAGCTCGCAGATGACGCTGTTATCCGGATCTTGCGGATTACCTGCCACATGGGAATACAGTCGCCCACCGATGCGGTCACTGGCCTCTACCACCACCGGGTGCAACCCCATGCGCATGACTTCATAGGCCGTCACCAGGCCGGCGACCCCGCCCCCGACGATCAATACCTGGCTGCCATACGCCAGGTGGGATACCCGCGCCAGCGGCGTGCCCTGACTGGCGGCCGTCTCAAGAAACCGGGCGTAATGAAAAGGAAAGTCTGGAATCAGTGCAGTGACATCGTTGGCAAGCAAACGCGCTGCACCTTTACTGCGAGAGGGAATAGCAGACATGGTCATCATCCTTGGCATGAAATGAGGACGTCCACCTACTGCTTCAATGCGAAGGGCGAATACGACGGCTGAGATGCTCAGCGTAGTTAGTTGTAAGAAATGTCTCTATATCACTTGGGAATAAAAAACTGATGCGTCATACAAGCCTTGTGTCAGCAGGCTTCAGGCAATCAGTTCAGAAATTCGTGAAGTGATTATTTGCGAATAGCGATTCAATTGTCTTTTTAGTTACAAGACTCTTCGTAGCCTCACTTAATAAAAACAGACCGTGATGCCTATGAACGCGCCCTCCAACCGATCGGCTGCCCCGCCCTCCGCCACGCTGAAAATCGAAACCCGTTCCATTGACTACGTGCCGCGCAATGAGCGCCACGGCAAGGTCTGGCATCAGGCGCCGTTCTGGTTCACCGGTAACTTCGTACTGACCACCCTGGTCACCGGGTTTACCGGCGCAGCCTTGGGGCTGAGCCTGGTGTACGCGATCCTGGCGATAGTCATCGGCGTGTGCCTGGGCACGTTTGCCATGGCGTTCCATGCCAACCAGGGGCCGCGCATGGGGTTGCCGCAGATGATCCAGTCGCGGGCACAGTTCGGCCTGCGCGGGGCCATCGTGCCCTTTATCGCCGTGGTGTTCGTGTACATCGGCTTTAACGTGTTCAACGTGATCCTGGCGACCGACGCCATCAATACCGTGCTGCCCGGCAACCGTGCACCGTGGTACGCCTTGATGATCATCCTGGCAGTGGTGATCGCCGTGATCGGCCACGACCTCCTGCACACTGTGCAACGCTGGCTGACCTACGTGATGATCAGCGTGTTCGCGGTCCTCACGGTCGCCGCCGTGATGTACCTGCAGGCCGACACCGCGGTGGTCGACGCACATTTTTCCTGGTCGGCCTTTCTGATCCAGCTTTCAGCCGCCGCGGGTTACCAGATCAGCTACGCCGTCTACGTCTCGGATTACTCGCGCTACCTGCCGCATAACACGCCGTCGCGCAGCGTCATCTTCTGGACCTACCTGGGGGCCGCCGGCTCGGCGCTGTGGCTGATGTCGCTGGGGGCCTTCCTCGCCTCGGCGCTGCCCTCGCCCGACGCCATCGGCAGCGTACAGGCCGTGGGCAACCAACTGCTTCCGGGGTTTGGCACCTTTACCGTGTTGATCGCAGTACCCGCGCTGGTCGGCATCATGGCGGTCAACTGCTACGGCGCGATGCTCACCGGGATCAGTGCCATTGACGGTTTTGTACCGATCAAGCCGCGGATCAGGAGCCGCATCGTTGGGATCAGCCTGGTGGCCGCGGTGATTTTTGTGATTGCCTTGAGCATCCCCGAGAGCTACCTGAACAGCTTCAACACCTTCGTCCTCTTGATGCTGTATTTCCTGGTGCCCTGGACAGCCGTCAACCTCGCAGATTTCTATGCCATACGAAAAGGGCACTACGCAATCAGCGACATTTTCAACCCGGCCGGTATCTATGGGCGCTGGTCGAGCGCCGGGCTCATTGCCTATTTCCTCGGCCTGGCGGCAATGATTCCGTTTATGTCGCTGGGTTTTTATCAAGGACCGATCAGCGTGATGCTGGGCGGCGCGGATGTTGCGTTCGTCGTCGGCCTGGCGGTCTCGGCAATGGTCTACTGCATGATGAGCCGCCACCTCGACCACGCCGCCGAAGCGCGGGCCGTGCAAGCCAGTGAGCGAGCGTTGGAAGGAGACCTGTCGTGACCCTGCTACGCGTGGTTTGTCATCAACTGGCGCCGCGTATCGGCGATACCCACTACAACCGGACGCTGACCGAGCGCTCGATTCGCGCAGCGGCCAGCCTTAACGCGCAGGTGATCGTCCTGCCGGAGCTGGTTCAGAGCGGCTACATGTTCACGGACCTGGAGGAAGCCCACGAGGCCTCCGAGACACGCGACGGTCCGACCCTGAGCCTGTGGAAAAGCCTCGCGCAAGCGCTGGGGATCATCATCGTCGCAGGCTTCTGCGAGCGCCTGAGCGCGGGACGCGTTGCCAACAGTGCCGCGCTGGTAGAGCCCAGCGGGCGGGTGACGGTGTATCGCAAGGCGCACCTGTGGGACCGCGAAAAACTGATCTTCACCGCCGGTGATGCGCCGCCTCCGGTGGTCGACACCGCCGTCGGGCGGATCGGCATGATGATCTGCTACGACCTGGAACTGCCGGAGTGGGTACGCCTGGCAGCACTGGCGGAAGCCGACCTGCTCTGCGCCCCGGTGAACTGGCCGGACGGCCCGCGCCCCGTGGGTGAACGGCCGGCAGAGATCGTGCGGGTCCAGGCCAATGCGGCGGTCAACCGCATGTTCATCGCTGCGTGCGACCGTTATGGCGAAGAACGTGGCGTCAATTGGGTAGGCGGTTCGGTCATCGTCGACGCCGATGGCTACCCGCTGGCCGGAGCAGCCTCCCAGCCGATGGAACAACAATGGGTGGCCGACCTGCCACTGGCACAGGCCAGGAACAAGTCAATCAGCGACCACAACCATGTTCATCGGGATCGTCGGCCGGGGCTGTACTGAGCCTCAGAACTCGATGCGCACATCGCCCTTCGGCACACTGCAGCACGACAGGATGTAGCCTTCGGCTTCGTCCTCCTCGGTGATCCCGCCGTTGTGGTCCATCTCGACCTCGCCACCCAGCTTCAGCACCTTGCATGTGCCGCAGATCCCCATGCCGCAGGCTTTCGGGATCAACAGGCCCAGCTTGGCGGCCGCCGCATGCACGGTTTCACCCGGGGCCACGCGAATGCTCTTGCCCGAGGCAATGAATTCCACTTGGTGCAGGTCTGCCAGATCGATTTCCGGCGCATCGGCGGCTTGTTCGGCCTGCTCCACGGCATCCGCCCGCGCTTCCGGCGGCGTAGCGCCAAAGGACTCCTCGTGATACCGCGCCATGTCGAAACCGGCCACTTCCAGCAGGCGCTTCACCGCGTTCATATACGGCGTAGGCCCGCAGCAGAACACTTCGCGCTCTAGGAAGTCCGGCACCATCAGTTCCAGCATCTTGTGGTTCAGATAACCGCGATAACCCGCCCAAGGCTCACCCAACCCGTGTTTCTCGCAGATCAGGTGCAGGCTGAAGTTATCGATCCGCGACGCCATATGCTCCAGCTCGCGGTGGTAGATGATGTCTTTGGGCGAGCGGGCGCTGTGGATAAACGTCATGTCGACGTTGGCGTTGGTGTCGTAGAACCAGCGGGCCATGGACATCACCGGGGTAATCCCCACGCCGCCACTGAGGTACAGCACTTTCGGGCTGGGGAAGTCGATGGCATTGAACAGCCCGACCGGCCCGTGCACCGCCAGCTCCTGGCCCTCATGCAGGGTGTCGTGCAGCCAATTGGAGACCTTGCCGCCCGGCACGCGCTTGATGGTCACCGAGAAGCTGTAGGGCACCGACGGCGAACTGGAAATGGTGTAGGAGCGCATGATCGGCTGGCCGTCGATTTCCAACTCCAGGGTGACGAACTGCCCCGGCTTGAAAAAGAACAGGATCGGCTGGTCGGCCATGAAGCAGAAGGTGCGCACGTCCCAGGTTTCCTGGATGACTTTGACGCAACGGACAATGTGCCGACCATTGGCCCAGGTCTGGGTGGTTACCGGATTCAGGAAATTATTGGACATGTTGTTCTCCACCGCCGAGGTCGGCCTTATGGTGGCGATTCTGCGTAACGCGAGAACCGCCCACTTACCTATCTGCGACATTCACATACTTATCGCGACCAGCCCCCATACCACGGGGCTTGCGCGTCGGGATCAGAGTGGGCCATGTCGCTCATGGATAAGGTTCGCCGCATCAGCAGCCCCACACTCGCTCCCAACAACGACGCTTTCTTTACGCCTTGCTGCACACCTGATCAGCCACTATTCGCCGGCCACACAGAATGGCCATGAGGACACACACGATGGACGTCACCGCAACCTTAAGCTTGGGCGATCCGCTGGAACCCGCACGCAAGGCCACCGCGCAGATGCTGCAAGAGCGCGAGCGCACGTTTTCGCTGCCACAGCCGTTCTACTCTGATGACCGGCTGTTTGATATCGACATGCAGGAGATCTTCCAGAAAGAGTGGTTGATCGCCGGCATGACCTGCGAGATCCCCACCAAGGGCAACTACCTGACCCTGCAAGTGGGCAAGAACCCGATCATCGTGATCCGTGGCGCCGAAGGCGTGGTGCACGCGTTCCACAACGTCTGCCGCCACCGCGGTTCGCGCCTGTGCACCAGCGACAAGGGCAAGGTGGCCAAGCTGGTCTGCCACTACCACCAATGGACCTACGAACTGGACGGGCGCCTGCTGTTCGCCGGCACCGAGATGGGCGCCGACTTCGACATGAAGCAGTACGGCTTGAAGCCGGTGAACGTGAAGACCGCCGGCGGTTATATCTTTATCAGCCTGGCCGAGAACCCGCCGGCCATCGATGATTTCCTGTCGACCCTGAACCACTACATGGAACCCTACGACATGGAGAACACCAAGGTGGCGGTGCAAACCACCTTGATGGAAAAGGCCAACTGGAAACTGGTGCTGGAAAACAACCGCGAGTGCTACCACTGCAACGCGTCGCACCCGGAACTGCTGAAAACCCTGCTGGAGTGGGACGACGTCACCGACCCGCGCGCCGACCAGGCCTTCAAGGACCACGTGGCCGCCTCCGCCGCTGCCTGGGACGCCGAGAAGATCCCTTACGCCCACGCCAGCTTCGGCCTGCGCAACCGTATCGTGCGCATGCCGCTGCTCAAGGGCACCGTGTCCATGACCATGGACGGCAAGCAGGGCTGCGCCAAGCTGATGGGCCGCATCAAGAACCCGGACCTGGGCTCGATGCGCATCCTGCACCTGCCGCACTCGTGGAACCACTGCATGGGCGATCACATCATCGTGTTCACCGTGTGGCCGATCAGCGCCCAGGAAACCATGGTCACCACCAAGTGGCTGGTGCACAAGGACGCCGTGGAAGGCGTGGACTACGACGTGGAACGCATGCGCCAGGTGTGGGACGCCACCAACGACCAGGACCGTCGCCTGGCCGAGGAGAACCAGCGCGGTATCAACTCCAGCGCCTACCAGCCGGGCCCGTACTCCAAGACCTATGAGTTCGGCGTGGTGAACTTTGTGGATTGGTACAGCGAGCGCATGTTGAGCAACCTGGGCGCGGCGCCGGCGCCTTACCTCAAGGGCGTGGCTGCACACGAATAACCGATACCCACCGCTCAAAAATGTGGGAGGGGGATTGCCCCCCTCCCACACTTGAACCTCACACTGCTTAATATTTGATCAAGTCTCTCGCAGACCACTGCCAGCCTGCCCTCCAGCCTTTGCCCAACAACTTATCCACAAAGCCACCCACAGCAATTGTGGGCAACTGCGCTCACCCCGCAAAATAAACCGAATAAAATCCGTGACTTATTCAGATCACCGGGTTTCGCCGCCCATTGATCACTTTTCGACCAACACCCTGAAAGGCCCGTCGCCTGTGGCCTGTAGCTGAACGCAAACACCTTATCCACAGAACCGCCAACAGACTTTGGGGGCAACTTCACGCCTTCTGTGGAAAACTGCTGCAAGACGCGATAAATAGGGGCTTGCAGCCTTTTACAGGCGCAAAAACACACAATCGATCAATATTTAACCAAGACTGGCAAAGCCACGTATTACCTGGCCCGTAGCCGATAGCGAACATCTTATCCACAGAACCGCCAACAGACTTTGGGGGCAAGTCGACCGCAGGCAGCGGCCTTATCCACACTAAAATCCCCGTAAAAACCGTCACTTAGGGTGATCACTTTTCATACAGCGCGCTACAGGCGTGATTTTACGTGGCCTGTGGACAACCGCGAACACCTTATCCACAGCCACGTGCACAGCCATTGTGGGTAACCACCGTTTATCCGCCAGTTGTACAAAAAACACTCTGTTTAAAACTTCATCTACACTCACCCTTGCAGTTACGTCCATTGGCCTGGGTTAGTGCTGAAGTCCTTGGCGGGTTAGAGGGAGGTTGAACAGTGATGTGGCAGGGGCCTCCCAGCCATCACTGCGCTAAAGGTTTTACGCTGATTGAATTGCTACTGACGCTGGCCTTGCTGGCCACGCTGTCGACAGTGGCTTATCCGCTGACGGCGTTGATGGGTAAACGCGATCGAGAACTGGACTTGCAACGGTCGTTGCGGGAAATACGCCGCGCGATTGATTCCTACAAAGAGGCCGCCGACGACGGCCGTATTCAAAAAAGTATCGGCGACAGCGGCTATCCACCCACCTTGCAAGCCTTGGTCGAGGGGGTCACCGACCAGACCGACCTCAAAGGCAAGAAACTCTTCTTCCTGCGCCGCATTCCCCGCGACCCCGTCTGCGAGTGTCCCGAACTGTCGCCTGCCCAAACCTGGCAACTGCGCAGCTACCAGAGCAGCGCCGATAACCCACAAGAGGGGAAAGATGTCTTTGACGTTTCATCCCGCAGCACACGGGAGAGTTTGAATGGAACGTTATACAGCCAGTGGTAATCGGGGTTTTACCCTGATTGAACTGCTGGTGGTCATGGCCATTATCGCCACCCTCATGACCCTGGTGACCCCCCAGTACTTCCGCCAGCACGCCAAGGCCCAGGAAACCGTGCTGCGCCATAACCTGTCTTCCATCCGCCAGGCGCTCGACCAATACCGCGAAGACCACGGTGCCAATCCCGAGTCCCTGCAAGCCCTGGTGGACCGCCGCTACCTGCGCGAAATCCCCCTCGACCCGCTGACCGGCAAGCGCGATACCTGGCAATTGCAACCTTCCGACGAACAAGGCCTGGGCGATGTGCGCAGTGGCGCCCCCGGCAATGCGAATGACGGGAGTGCCTATGCGGATTGGTAAACAGCGTCAACACGGTTCGGTGTTCATGGGCATGTTGGTGACGGTAGCGGTGGTGGCCGTGATGCTGATGGAAGTGGGCACGCTCACGGCCAGCGTGTTGCAGCGTGAGCGCGAGCTGGAGCTGCTGGCGCGGGGGAATGAAATCCGCCGCGCGATCGGCCTGTATTACAGCGCCGGCCACACCTTTCCGAAATCCCTCGATGACCTGGTGCTCGACCGCCGCCAACCGACCGTCAAGCGCTACCTGCGCCGGGTCTATGCCGACCCGCTGAGCGGCAGCACCGAATGGGGCGTGGTGGCGGGCCCCGGCGAAACCATCATGGGGGTGTTCAGCAAGGCCAAGGGCACGCCGTTCAAACAAGGCAATTTTTCAGTCAAGGATCAGAGTTTTACAGGGCAAGGTAGTTATCAAGGGTGGGTGTTTCTGTACGGTCCTGGACAGAGTAACCCCGCAACCCGCACCACTCCCATGGGAGATCAGACGACCCGATGATGCCAATGCACTCACACAACTGATCGTTCCAGCAGTTCGGAACTTGTTTATCTGAATTGAAGGTGGATTCGAACATGAATAACTACGCGAAAAGACTTTGCACATGGACATTGGCGGCGCTGTGTCTGGCGCCGGCCTTGAGTTGGGCACATGGCGCGGTGGATCAGCCCATATCACGCCAGGTCTACTGCAGAACGCTCCCGGATTTCTGGTCGGGCAACCCCAGCGATGCCGGTTGCGCTGCCTTAGCCAAGAAAAGTGGTCAGTATCCAGGCCAGCAGTGGAACGAAGTGGCGCATTTGATTAAGGAGCCCGGTTATAACGATCCGGAAACGGTTAAAAGAGAAGTGCCAGACGGCACGCTTTGCGCGGCGGCAGATATAAAAAAAGACGGCCTGAACATTGTGTCAGATGATTGGTATCGGACCGACGTCGTTCCCTCCAATGGCATGATCGACGTTCGCATCATCGGTACAGCGCCGCACGTTCCCAGCTTTGCGAAAGTGTTCCTGACAAGACCTGGTTTTGACCCGACCCGATCACCGTTGACCTGGAATGACTTGGTCCTTATTCACACCGAACAACTGCCCACGGCCCAAACCAACTGGGGCAGCAATCCTCCTGCGCTACCTTCCTCCGGGTATTTCAAGTTCCCGGTACCTATCCCCTCGGGGCAAATAGGCAAAGCGACCCTGTTCGTTCAGTGGCAGCGTATCGATCCGGCAGGCGAGGGTTTCTATAACTGCAGCGATATCAACATTGCAGGGGGTGGAGTCCCGGCACCATGGGTGGATCTGGGTCAATTCATCGATGCTGTCATGAACGAGCTCAAAGCCGGTGATTCCGTGCACTTCCGTATCCTGGACAACACACCGCAAGCCAAAGAAGTCGTAGACATTACCCTCCCCATTACCCCAAGCAACCTGGACCCCAAAATATGGGGCCGGCAGTTGGCGGACCAAATCAATCCAAGCATCGCCAAAGTTGGGGAAAAACAGGGTAGTAACATCGTGTTCAACCCAACTGATCCGAGCGTCAACTCTGTGTTCACAACGGCCAAGGGTTACTCCAAGGCGATGGCCATTATCCCGGGCGGCGAAAAGCCGATCGATCCACGCGCACCTGAAGCCGTGATCGACTCCCACGCGCCCGTTAAATCAGGTGACACGTTCACCATGAACGGCAGAAACTCCAAGTTTTACAACAACGGTCCAATCCGGTGGCAGTGGGACAACGACTTCCTCGGCGGTAACTTTCATGAATCGACAGCCACGTTCACTGCGCCAACGGTAGATAAAACCACCACCGTCAATATCAGCCTGACGGTATATGACGGCAGCAACTATAAAAATGACCGAGCGACGACTACGGTTACGGTCAACCCCGGCAGCGGTGGAGGGGAATACCCTGCGTATGTGCCGGGGACCAATTACAAGGCTGGAGACAAGGTGTCCCATAATGGCAGCAACTATGAATGCAAACCTTGGCCGGCAACCGGTTGGTGCTCACTTCCAGCGTATGAACCGGGGCACGCAAATGGCAATTGGGTAAACGCTTGGGACAAGCTATAACCATTAAGCCGCCTACTTGATACATTCAGCGCCGCATACCTTATGCGGCGTTTTTATAGGCGTTATTCATTCACCGGCCCAATATAAGAGCCAAAGGTTATAGCCAAATCCCCGGCCCCCTATATTTATCAACGCTATAATTGAACCCATGCAAAAACCGCGAAGAGACTAAGTGTCACAAGACCCAGCGTTATAGAACATATGAAGTCCTACCGGCGGTGCCCGCCAAACAGCGGGCCGGGAGAGTTACACACAACCGCCGTACCTTGGCACTCCCAACAGGGTATCTCTCCATGCGCACTCGCACCTTTATCCACAGCCCCGCTCGCGGCTTCACGTTGCTGGAGTTGCTGGTCGTCCTGCTGATCATCGCCCTGCTTGCCGGCTACGTCGGCCCGAAGATGTTTGATCGCCTGGAACTGGCCAAGGTCCAGACCGCCCAAGGCCAAATGAAGTCCCTCGCCGATGCCCTGAACCAGTACCGCCTGGACAACGGCAATTACCCGGACGAAACACTCGGCTTGAATGCGCTCACTACACGCCCCGCCAACGCGAACAATTGGCAAGGCCCCTATTTGAAAGTGTTGCCGCCAGACCCCTGGGGCAACCCTTATCTCTACAAGAATCCCGGTACACCGCCCAACGATGCAGAAATCATCTCCTTGGGGCGCGACGGCAAGGCCGGTGGCGTGAACACCTACGCCGACATCGTGTACGGCTTGTGACCCACCATGCACACACTACGAATCGCCCTGACGTTGCTGTGCCTTTCCGGCGTCGCCGAGGCCGACTGCTGGCAGCTGGCAGCCAGCCGCTACCACGTCGACCCCCTCTTGCTGTACGCCATCGCCAAGGTCGAATCCGGCCTCAACCCCAGCGCGCGCAATATCAACAGCGACGGCAGCCAGGACATCGGCCTGATGCAAATCAACAGCCGCCACTTGCCCGCACTGGCTCGATTCGGCATCTCCGAACAGCACCTGCTCACCCAGCCCTGCACCAGTGTGATGGTCGGCGCATGGATCCTTGCCGGTTTTATCCGCGAGCAGGGTTACGGCTGGCAGGCAATCGGCGCCTATAACGCGGGGGCCAAGGCGGATCGACAAGCGCAGCGTTCACGCTATGCCCTGGCGGTATGGCGCTACTACTCCGAGTTGTTGCAGCAACGCCAGCAACTGGCCAGGCAATCACCATGATCGACATCGACGCGCGCATCATCCGCGACGGCCATTTGCAGTCCCTGCGCCTGCAAGCCCTCGATATCGCCCAGGCACGCCAGCAACTGCAGGCCGACGGCGCCCAGGTCATTTCGTTGAAAGCCCGCCGCCCACTCAAACTGCCCAGCCGCCGCACCCGGTTCGCCCTGGGCCTGTTTATCCAGGAACTGGTGGTGCTGCTCGATGCCGGCCTGGTGCTGGTGGAAGCCGTGGAAACCCTGCGCGACAAAGCCCCCCAGGGCATCAACCGGCAGGTCATGAGCGATCTGCTCGCGTCCATGTACGAAGGCAACTCGCTGTCCAAGGCGATGCAGCTCAAGCCACAGACCTTTCCTTCGCTGTTGATCGCCACCGTGGCGTCCTCGGAACACAGCGGCCAGTTGGCCGTCGCCCTGCGCCGCTACCACCATTTCGAGGCGCACCTGGAAACCGTGAAAAAACGCGTCAGCGGCGCCCTGATGTACCCCTTGGTGGTGCTCAGCGTGGGCGCGTTGATCCTGTTGTTCCTGCTGTTTTTCGTGATCCCGCGTTTTGCCTCAGTGTTCGACGCGGTCGCCGACCTGCCAGCGACGGCGCGCTTTATGGTGTGGTGGGGCGCGTTGGTGGAGGCGCGCGGCATGGAGCTGCTGCTTGGCGTGGTGCTGGCGATTGCCGGGCTGGCGTTGCTGTTTTGCAGTGCCGGTTTCAAACGTCGCGCCGCCAGCCTGTTCTGGAAAATCCCCAGCCTGGGCGCCCAGCGCACGTTGTTCGTGCTCGCGCGGTTTTATCGCACCGCCGGCATGCTGCTGATGGGTGGGATGCCGGTGGTCACGGCCGTGCAATTGTCCGGTGCGCTGCTGCCCGTCGAGCGTCAAGCCGACCTGCACCAGGCCCTGACCGATATCCAGGCCGGCCAGCCCCTGTCCACTTCGCTGGCCCGCCACCAACTGACCACCGCCGTCGCCGAGCGCCTGTTGCGCGTGGGTGAGCAGAGCGGCGAGCTGGCGGCCATGTGCGAGCGTATCGCGCAGTTCCACGATGAAGCGCTGGAACGCGCCATCGAGCTGTTCAGCAAAGTCTTCGAGCCCCTGCTGATGCTGGTGGTGGGCGGGCTGATCGGCTTGATCGTGTTCATGTTGTACATGCCGATTTTCGAGTTGGCGGGTTCCATCCAGGGGTAGCGCGATGAGCGAACAGACACGGCAATGGCAAGCACTCGCGGCGCAACGGGGCCTGTCCCTGGCCGATTACCTGCGCGAAGTGCTGCACACCGTGCCCGACCAGTTGCCCATGATCGCCACCACCCTGGGCCTGATCCCCATCGAGCCCGCACACCTGGCCGAGCACTGGCGCTTCGACCTGCTGGCGCTGCCCCAGGCACTGATCCACAACGTGCTGCCTGTGGACTATCAGGGCCGGCCTTGCCTGGTACTCGGAGAGCCTTTCACCCTGCGTGATCGCCACTGGATTCAATCCACCCAAAGCCTGCGTGCCTTGCCCCTGGCCATGAGCCTGCCCGATGCGGTCAAGGCCCAATTGAGCCTGGCCGAAGCGAGCCAGCGGGTCATGCAACCCTTTGGCGAGGACGACGAAAACGTCCGGGTCAGCCAAGCCGCCCAGGAAATTTCCCTGAGCAGCATCGCCCGCGACGACAACCCGGTGGTGCGCCTGGTCAACTCCATGCTGTTCGATGCACTGCAAAGCCGCGCCAGCGATATCCATGTGGAAAGCACGCCCCAGGGCCTGGTGATCAAGTACCGCATCGACGGCGTGTTGCAGCAGATGGGCCAGGCCAGCGGGATGGATATGGCCGAGCAGGCGCTGTCGCGGATCAAGGTGCTGTCGGAGCTGGATATCGGCGAGCGACGGGTGCCCCAGGACGGGCGTTTCAAGATGAAAATCCAGGGGCGCGAAGTGGATTTTCGCGTGTCGATCATGCCCAGCATCCACGGTGAAGATGCGGTGCTGCGGATCCTCGACAAATCCCAGCGCGGCGAGTCCCTGAGCCTGGAAACCCTGGGTTTGAACGCCGATACCATAACGCGCATCCGTGTGTTGGCCAGCGAGCCTTATGGGATGCTGCTGGTGACCGGGCCCACCGGCAGCGGCAAATCCACCACGCTCTACGCCGCCTTGTCGGAGACCAATACCGGCGAGAAAAAAATCATCACCATCGAAGACCCGGTGGAATACGAACTGCCCGGCGTACTGCAAATCCCGGTGAACGACAAGAAGGGGCTGACGTTCGCCCGTGGCCTGCGCTCGATCCTGCGCCATGACCCGGACACCATCCTGGTGGGGGAAATCCGCGACGGTGAAACAGCGGGCATTGCCGTGCAGGCGGCGTTGACCGGGCACCTGGTGCTGTCGTCGGTGCATGCCAACAGCGCCTTCAGCGTGCTGGAGCGTTTTACCTATATGGACGTGGACCCGGCCAGTTTCGTCGAAGCCCTCAATGGCGTGGTTGCCCAGCGCCTGGTGCGGCGCATCTGCCCGGACTGCGGCGTGGACGCTGAACCCGATGCAGACCTCGCGCGCCTGGCCCAACTGCCCGAAACCCAACTCAGGCAAGGGCACTACCGCGAAGGCAAAGGCTGCGAGGCCTGTCGCCACACCGGTTATCGCGGCCGGCTCGCCCTGGCGGAGGTGCTGAGCGTCACCGACAGCATCAAGGAGGGCCTGCTCCATCGCAGCTCGGCGTCAACCCTGCGCGAACTGGCGCGCGAAGCCGGCCACGCGTTCATCCGCGATATCGCCCTGGCCCACGCGGCCCAGGGCGACACCACGCTCAAGGAGCTGCACCGTGTCATTTCCCTTTATTGAGCACGTGGTGTGGCTGCACAGTACCGGTGTCGCCTGGGCCGCGCGCGCCCGCGGGCGCAATGCGAAGGTGTGGGGTGCCCAGCAGGCCGGCGCCCCCCTGGGCGCCTGCGCCGAACTGTTGGCACAGGCCCCTCGCGGCCGCGTGCGCTTGCTTGATCGGGCCAAGGTGTTGCTGGGGTTTCCCCACGTGCACTACCTGATGCTGCCGTGGCAAACCGGCCTGTACAGCGCAGGCGACTGGCAAGGTTTCGCCGAGGCCACTTTCAACCAACAGGCCGGCATCGACCCTGAGCGCTGGCAGGTGCAGGTCGCCGCGGGTGCGTTCGGCGACGAGCGCCTGGCCGTGGCCGCCCCACGGGACCTGCTGCACGACCTGCGCGAGCTGTTCAAGCTGCAGCGGTTGCCCCTGGTGACCTGCGCACCGCTGCTGACGGCGGTGGCGCAGCAGTACTGGCGGCAATTGCCGGCTGATTGCGTACTGGCCGTGCCGGAAGCCGAGAGCCTCAGTTGCCTTTATCGGCACCAGGGGCGCGCCGATCAAGTGTGCGTGATATCGACACAGCCCGGCAGCACCTTGAGCGACAACCTGTTCACCGCCGACCTGCTGGCCCAGCGACAGGCGCCCGCTACCCGGGTCGTCGCCAACAGCCCCACCGAGCACTGGCTGGGCCCCCTGCACCCGTGGCTGGGAGCGCCGTTACCATGATTACCCGGCTGACTGCCCGCCTCGCTCGCACCCGGCAACAGGGCTACGCCCCCCACGTCGACTTCCAACGGGCCAGCGCCACCCATCGACCGCTGGTGGCGGCATTGTGGCTGGTGGCGACCCTGCTGATCATCCAGGCATGGCAGCAATGGGACGCCATGGCGCAACAGCAACAACAGACCGATGCCCTGGAGCAGCGCTTTACCCAGTTGACCCGCCGCCAGGAGCAATTGATCCAGGCGGCTATTCGCCTGTCGCCCCGGCAGAAACAACAGGTGGCGGCCTTTACCCAACAGTCCAGCACACCCTTTGCGCTGATGAACGCCGTGGCGCGGGCCTGGTCCGGCGAGGTCGCCTTGACGCGCGTAGAGATCAACACCCAGGCCCAGTTGCTGCACCTGGACCTGGAAGCCAAAGGGCTGGGTGACGCGTTTCGCTTTGTCGAGCGGCTCAAGGCCCAACCCGGTGTCCAGGTGAACCTGCAACAAAGCGCGCGCAAAACCACTGACCCACAGCACCCGGTGCAGGTCAAACTCAGCGTTGGCGCGAGGTAGCCCGCCATGGACGCCCTCACCCGCCACTGGCCGCGCCTGCGTTGGCACTTGATGCAAGCGCAACAGCGCCTGGGCTTTTGGGGCCTGTTGGCGCTAGGGGTGATGGCCGCGACGCTGGTGATCGAGGTCACGCTGATTCACCCGGCCGGCGTGGCCGACAGCCTGCGTCGCCAGGCCTTGGAGGCTGGCATCGCCGCACACCCCGAGCAAGTCCAGGTCACCGAGCCGGCCGTGGTTGAGCGCTTGCCCAGCGCTGAGGACTTCGCCCCGCGCCTGGAAAAACTGCTGGGCCTGGTCACTCAACGCGGCTTCATCATCGAACAGACCACCCTGGCGTACTCCGCCCCCGGCGACACCGGGTTGCAGCGCCTGGACCTGGAGATCCCCCTCTCCGGCCCCTACCTGCTGCTGCACAGTACCTTGGTCGACATCGCTAAAGAGCCAGGCGTGCGCATTGAAAGCGTGACCCTGGAGCGCAAGGCAATCAGCAACGGCCTGCTGGACATCAGCCTCAAGCTGAGTGTGCTGGGGGTGGTGGAATGAAACTGCCGCTGTACTTGCGCGTGCTGTTGCTGCTGACCCTGGTCGGCTGCGCCTGGCTGTTCTGGGAGGACACTGCGGACAGCCCCGAGACAGCCTCGACGCCGGCGATCGCGCGGGCCGTCGACGCGCCCTCGGCCCCCGTCGCCCCCGGCCCCCCGGACGAGGTTGAAGGGGTCGACCTGTTTCCCGCCCAGACCTGGACGCCACCGCCGCCGCCAACACCGGTCGACACGTCGCCGCCCCAACCACCGCCGTTGCCGTTCAGCGTGAGCGCGCAGTGGCGCTACGAAAACCAGCCGAAAATCGTGGTGCTGCGCGGCAATGGCCGCCAGTACACCCTGTGCCACCGCTGCGCGGTGCCCGGGCACATTGAGCCGGGCAAGATGCTCGATGCCCAGTACCGGCTGGATAAGCTCACCGACACCGCCGTGGTGCTGACCTTCATGCCGCTCAAGCATGCCAGCACCTTGCGCCTGGACAAACACTGACCGGGGAAGGACAGGATCATGGCGAGACATACGTTATTCCCCCTGAGCCTGGCGCTGACGCTGCTGGGGGCCTGTGAAACCCAGCGCGCCATCGAGCAGAGCGACGCGTTGCGCCAACAGGGCGACATCGTGCGCTCGGTCGAGGTGCTGCAAGCCGAAGCCAAGGAAGCGCCTGACGATGTGCGGTTGCGCACGGCACAATTCGGCAAATTGGAGTTGCTGGTCGCCCAATACAGCCGGGAAGCAAGTGCCGCCTTGCTGCGCGGCGATGATGCAGCCGCCATCCGCGCGCTGGAAACCATCCTCAAGTACGACCCCAGCAACCTCGGCGCACGCCAGGAAATCCAGAGCATCCAGGCGATGAAGCAGCTGCGGCCACAGCTGGAGCGGGCCTATGCCCTGCAACAATCGAGACCCGTGGAAGCATTGAACCTGGTGCGCCAGGTCATCGCGCAAAAACCCAATTACCGCGCCGCCCTCGATTTACGCAGTGCCCTCACCCGCCAATTGGTCAGCGCCGACTACCTCAGCCCCGACCTCAGTGACGCAATGCGCAAACCGCTCAGCCTGGACTTCAGCTCGCAGAGCCTGAGCACGATTTTCGAAACGATTGCGCGGCTGTCCGGGGTCAATTTCGTCATCGACAAGGACGTCAATCCCAGCGCCTCGGCAAGCATGAGCGCCAGCAGAACTACCGCCGAAGACGCGCTTAACCTGCTGCTGACCACCCAGGGCCTGGACAAGAAAATCCTCAACGCCAACACCATCCTCATCTATCCCCGGCGGGCGGACAAAGAGCGTGAATACCGTGAGCTGGCAGTGCGCACGTTCTACCTCAGCCATGGCGACCCCAAGGTCGTCGGCGCCGAAATCAAGCAAGTCCTCAAGCCCAAGGAAGTACTGGTGGACGAACGCCTCAACGCGGTGATCGTGCGCGATGGCCTCGACACCCTCAGCGCCGTGGAAAAACTGGTGGAGGCCATTGATATCGCACAGTCGGAAGTGACCATCGATATCCAGGTGCTGGAGGTCAGCCTGAATGACGAACGGAACCTGGGCATCGTCTACCCCGAAAGTATCGGCCTGTCGCTGGGCAACTTCAGCAACCTGCCCGGTGGGCTGGCGGGCACACCGATCAGCGCACTGCGCGGCGTGAACGGCGACAACATCCTGCTCGACGCGGGCAGCACCTCGGCGCGCATCAACATGCTGCAACGCAGCGGCAATACGGTGACCCTGGCCAACCCCAGGGTCCGCGTGCGCAACCGTGAAGAAGCCCAGGTGAATATTGGCGACAAGATCCCGGTGGTGACCACCACCACCGCCAACCAGGTCACCACGTCGTCGGTGACGTACCAGGACGTGGGGCTGCAGATCAACGTCAAGCCCAATATCAGCGTGAGCGATGAGGTGAACCTGGAATTGAACGTGGAAATGAGCCATATCACCAAGCGCATTCCCGGCTCGGACAATGTGCCGGCCACCTTCGAGCTGGGCTCCCGCGCGACCAAGACCTTGTTGACCGCGCGCAACAATGAAACCCAGATCGTCTCGGGGCTGATCCGCACGGCGGATATCGACGAAGGCTCAGGGCTGCCGTGGTTGAGCCAGATCCCGTGGATTGGCAAGAAACTGTTCGGCAGCAACCAGAACACCCAGCAGAAAACCGAGATCATCCTGCTGCTGACGCCGAGGATCGAACGCAACCTGGACCTGCCGATTTCCCAGATCAGCACCTTCCACAGCGGCACGGAGGCACGCAGTTCGACCGAGGGCATGATCCTGCGCGATACCACCGAGAAAATGATCCTCAAGCCCACTGGGGGCGACCCTACCCCGGCGTTGCCCGCGCCGATGCAGCCGTCGGATGGCACCTGGCAGGCATTGCCGCCGCCGCCATTGCCGTCAGCCTTGCCAGACCTGGTGCCCAAACCCGCGCAGGCACCCGCACCGGCATCGCCTTGATTTCATGGTCTGATGGAGATGAGGTCCCGCTGAATACCCGACTTAGCGCCGTCGCGCAGCAAACTGGAACCCCTGTGGCGAGCGGGCTTGCCCCAATGCCAGTCAGTTAAGGCTTTTTGTAGGAGCGAGCTTGCTCGCGAAAAACTCACAGGCGCCGTGTTCATTCAGGAAACACGCGTTATCGTTGACGTTTTTCGCGAGCAAGCTCGCTCCTACAGAAGGCGATTGGCGCTTAACTGACGGGTATTGGGGCTTGCCACAACAAGCCCGCTCACCACAAAAGTGCGGTCGTTTGAGATAAAAGGGGAGGCAAGCCCCTCCCACATTTGTTTTGCAGTGTTTATGCGTTAACGCACCACGCCTTCTTCGATCAGCAACTTGAGAATGGCTTGGGCGCCTTCCTCGGCGCTTACGCCCTTGAGCACCTGCCCACCGCCGCCGCTGGCCTTGGCCGTGGCGGCCTTCATGCGGTCGGCGCCGCTCTTGGCCTTGATCACCTTGAGCCGCTTGGGCCGAGGTTTGGCCGGTTGCAACAGCGCACTGCCGAATAACTCATCCTCTTGAACCTCAACCTCATGGGCCGCCAGCTCACCGCGTTGCGCAGGGCCGTAGGCACTTTGCCGAGGTTTGGGCGCAGCGTTATCCACCGTCGCCAGGAACGGCAGGCGCACCTTCAAGCGGCGGCGTTGGCCGCGGGGCAAGGCTTGCAGTACATGGGCCACGCCCGCGTCGATGGACTCCACCTGCGCCAGCCCCACAATCAACGGCCAGCCCAGGTGCTCGGCGAGCAGGAACGGCAACATGCCCGACCCCTCGCCGGTTTCCGCCTGGCTGCCAGTCAGCACGATGTGTGCCCCCGCGTCGCGCAGGTAGTCGCTGAGCGCCGGCAACACGTCGGCCCCCAGCGGTTGCTCAAGGACCTGCAGTTGCGGCAACCCCATGCCCAGGTAGCTGCGCAACGTGGGTTCGGCGATGTTGCCGGCATGCAGTACCTGCAACGTATCCCCTGCCAGTTGCAAACCCAGTTCCACAGCGCGTGCATCCTGTTCGGCGCGGCGCGGCCGGCCGGAGGTCGGGTGGGCGCCGATGGACACCAGGCTGATTACATTCGTCGTCATGGCCATTTCCTTAAGCCGCATCGCGCTTGGCGCCGCTGCGGTATGTCTGGACCGCGTCGATCAAGGCTTGCAGTATCGCGGCGCTTTCGCCGATCACCGACAGGTCGGCGCGCTTGATCATGTCGCAGCCCGGGTCGAGGTTGATCGCCACCACTTTGTCGCAGGCGCCGATACCTTGCAGGTGCTGGATCGCCCCGGAGATCCCCACGGCCACGTAGACCCGTGCGGTGACCCAGGTGCCGCTGGCGCCCACCTGGCGGTCGCGCGCCATGAAACCGTCATCCACCGCTACCCGTGAGGCGCCTTCGGTCGCGCCCAGTGCGGCGGCGGTCTGGTGGAAGAGTGCCCAGTCCTTGACCCCGTTGCCGCCGGAGAAGATGAATTCGGCCTCGGCCATGGGAATCGCCGCCGGGTCCACCGCCACCGCGCCGAGGTCCTCGATACGCGGCAGGCTGCGCGCCAGGGCTGTGGATAACGCTACCGGCAGCACTTCGTGACGGGTATCGCTGACCGGATCGGCACACTCGGCGGCGGCCAGGATCAGGCGCGGCAGCGGTCGAGCCAAGTCTTGCTGGCCGGCACCCGCGCGGCCGATGCATTCCTCCCCCTTGATCTGCCACACCCGCGTGGCCGGGCGCTCCTTGAGGCTGGCGGCGAAACGCCGACCCAGTTCGCCGCCACCACTGCGGCTGTCGGGCAGCAACCAGTGGCGCGGGTTGAATTGCTGATCCACGGCCCGCAGGCCCTGGACGCGCTGCTCCGGTGAGTAACCGTCGAACTCGTGGCCTTCCAGCACCAGCAGACGATCGACACCGGCCGTGGCAAACGCGCTTTCCTTATGCTCGCCAAACACCACCGCCAGTACCGCGCCGTCGCTGCCGGCCAGTTGCCGGGCCAGGCCGAGCAGGTCTCGGTCATGGCTGCTCAGGCGGCCGCCGACCATGTCCGGCACCACGTTGATGTAGAACGCCGGGCTGGGCACCTGGTGCAACGGCAACTGCACTTCTACCGCGGCTGTACGTTTGGTCGCACCACCCTGCTGGGCGCCGCTGCGGTCGATGCGCTTGATGCCGTTGGGGCCGATAAAACCGACCCCGTGCACGTTCTTGCGAATGACGCCGTTGGGCCCCATCCAGCTGTGTTGCAGCGGCTGCATCGCCGCATGCAGCGGGTGCAGACGGTTACGGGCAATCCATTCGGCCCGTGGGTCGCGGCGGATAATGTCGCTCATCAGTGCACCTCCGCAGGTTCACGCGGGATGGGAGCCTTGGCCGGCGTGGCATCTTCGAGCAAGGCGTCAGCCACCAACTCGGCGATGTCCTTGATCAGTGGGCGCGGTTCGACCACGCCTTCGAGCATCGCGGTGCACTGTGGGCACCCCACGGCCACCAGCTCGGCGCCGGTTTCGCGGATGTCGTCCATGCGCATATCCGGGATACGTTGCTTGCCGGGAATGTCCGTAATCGGCGCACCGCCGCCACCGCCGCAGCAGCGTGAACGGAAGCCCGAGCGTTGCATTTCCTTGACCTCGATCCCCAGCGCCCGCAGCACTTGGCGCGGTGCTTCGTATTCGCCGTTGTAGCGGCCGAGGTAACAAGGGTCGTGATAGGTCACGCTGTTGCCCTTGTGCTGGCCCAGACTTAATGCGCCGTCGCCGATCAGTTCGGCCATGTAAGTGCTGTGATGCTGCACCACATAGTCACCGTTGAAGGCGCCATATTCGTTTTTCAGCACGTGGAAACTGTGCGGGTCGCACGTGACGATGCGCTTGAAGCTGTACTTGGCCAAGGTCTGGATATTGCGTGTGGCCAACAGCTGGAAGGTCGCTTCGTCGCCCAGGCGACGGGCCACATCGCCACTGTCGCGCTCCTCGAGGCCAAGCACGGCGAAGTCGACCTTGGCCGCTTTCAGCACTTTGACGAAGGCGCGCAAGGTCCGTTGGTTGCGCATGTCGAAGGCACCGTCGCCGACCCAGAACAGCACATCGGCGCTGCCTTTTTCACTGAACAGCGGCAGGTTCAAGTCTGCCGCCCAGTTCAGGCGCCCGCCCGGGGCAAAGCCGCCCGGGTTGTCGGTGGCGATCAGGTTCTCCAGGACTTCGGCGCCCTTGTTCGGTGTGGCGCCTTTTTCCAGGGTGAGGTGGCGGCGCATGTCGACGATGGCGTCCACGTGCTCGATCATCATCGGGCACTCTTCCACGCAGGCGCGGCAGGTGGTGCACGACCACAGCGTCTCGGCGTCCACCAGGCCGTTGACGATCGGTTGATGAGGATTACCGCTGTGTTCGCCGATCGGCTTACCGGGATACGGGCTGCCAGCGAACGCGGCATCGGTGCCGCCGGCGAGGCCGACCACCATGTCCTGGATCAGCTTTTTCGGGTTCAGCGGCTGGCCAGCGGCAAATGCCGGGCACGCTGCTTCGCACTTGCCGCACTGCACACAGGCGTCGAAGCCGAGCAGTTGGTTCCAGGTGAAATCCTTGGGTTTTTCCACGCCCAGTGGCGCGCTTTTGTCGGTCAGGTCCAGCGGCTTCAAACCTGTGGATCGGCCACCGCCAAAACGCTCGGCGCGGCGGTGCCAGGCCAGGTGCAGAGCCCCGGCGAAGGCGTGTTTCATCGGGCCGCCCCAGGTCATGCCGAAGAACATCTCGGACACGCCCCACAGCACGCCAACGCTGAGCAGCGCTGCCAGCAGCCAGCCGCCGAAGTCGGCAGGCAGGATCCCGGCCACCGGCAAGGTCACCAGGAAGAAGCTCACCGAGAACGCCATCAGGCTCTTCGGCAGGCGCATCCACGGGCCTTTGGACAGGCGTGACGGTGGGTTACGCCGACGCAGGTAGACGAACGTGGCGCCGACAAACATCAGCACCGAGGCCAACAGCAAGGCGTAGCCGAGGATGCGATTGTGCAGGCCAAAGCCATGCACCAGGATCGCCAGCAGCGCCGACAGCACAAAGCCCAGCGCCGTAGCGACGTGGGTGTTGGCGATGTATTTGTCGCGGGCAACCACGTGGTGCAGGTCGACCATGTAGCGCTTGGGCATGGCCAGCAGGCCGCCCAGCAGGTCGACCTTGGACGCGCGGCCACGGCGCCACATGTTCACCCGGCGCAGGGCGCCGAGGACGGCGAGGCCCAGGGCGGCAAACAAAAGAATAGGCAGCAAGGTGTTCAACATGGTGAAGCTCCCACAGACCACACAGGTCTACTGTGAAACCGGCCCTGAATGTGGGAGGGGGCTTGCTCCCGATGGCGGACTGTCAGTTGATACCGCTGTAGCTGACCCACCGCTATCGGGGGCAAGCCCCCTCCCACATTTGGACCGAGTACACATTGGTTCAAGGCCGGCTTAGAAATCCTTGCACAGGCGCAGGGCGTCATAGATGGCAGCGTGGGTATTGCGCTGGGCCACACAGTCACCGATGCGGAACAGCAAGTACCCATCGCCCGTCTCGCTCAGGCACGGCTGTGGCTTGATCGCGAACAGGGCTTCAACGTCGATCTGGCCCTTGTTGCGCGAACCTGGCTTGAGGGCGTAGTAGATTTCCTCGTCCGGACGGACACCGTTCTCCACCACCACCTGGTCCACCACCCGCTCCTCCTTGGCGCCGGTGTATTCGTTCTCCAGCACCGCCACCAGCTTGTCGCCTTCGCGGTAGACCTTTTCCAGCATCATGTCGCCGGTCATGATCACTTCCTTGGGGTACATGCTGCGGTAGTAGGTCGGGAACGACGTACCGCCGATGGCCACGCCGGGCTTGATGTCGTCGGTGACGATCTCGACCTGGCTGCCTTTGTCCGCGAGGAAATCCGCCACTGACATGCCGGTGAACTCACAGATGGTGTCGTACACCAGCACGTTCTTGCCCGGCGCCACCTTGCCGTCGAGCACGTCCCAACTGCTCACCACCAGGCCTTCGGCTGCGCCCCAGTGTTCGTTTTGCTCGAGATTCGGATGCCCGCCGACCGCCAGCACGACCACGTCCGGACGCAGGTCCAGAATGGTTTCAGCGTCAGCGGCAACCCCCAGGCGCAGGTCGACTTTCAAACGCGCCAGCTCCAGTTGGAACCAGCGGGTGATACCGGCGATCTGGTCGCGCTGCGGAGCCTTGGAGGCGGTGGTGATTTGCCCGCCGATAAATTCTTTCTTCTCGAGCAGGGTCACGTCGTGGCCACGTTCGGCAGCCACGCGCGCGGCCTCCATCCCGGCCGGGCCGGCACCGACCACCACGACTTTGCGCTTGGGCCCGGTGGACTTCTCGATGATGTGCGGCACGCCCATGTATTCACGCGACGTCGCGGCGTTCTGGATGCACAGCACATCCAGGCCCTGGTACTGGCGGTCGATGCAATAGTTGGCGCCGACGCACTGTTTGATCTGGTCGATCTGGCCCATCTTGATCTTGGCGATCAGGTGCGGGTCGGCGATGTGCGCACGGGTCATGCCGACCATGTCCACATAGCCGCCTTCGAGGATGCGCGTGGCCTGGTTCGGGTCCTTGATGTTCTGCGCGTGCAGCACCGGAACCTTGACCACTTCCTTGATACCGGCCGCCAAATGCAGGAACGGCTCCGGTGGATAACTCATGTTGGGGATCACGTTGGCCAGGGTGTTGTGGGTATCGCAACCCGAGCCCACCACGCCAATGAAATCGAGCATGCCGGTGTCGTCGTAATACTTGGCGATCTGCTTCATGTCCTCGTGGGACAGGCCGTCCGGGTGGAACTCGTCACCGCACAGGCGCATGCCCACGCAGAAGTCGTCACCGACCTCGGCGCGCACGGCTTTCAGCACTTCCAGGCCGAACTTCATGCGGCCTTCGAAGGTACCGCCCCACTCGTCGGTACGCTTGTTGACCCGTGGGCTCCAGAACTGGTCGATCATGTGCTGGTGCACCGCGGACAGTTCCACCCCGTCCAGGCCACCGGCCTTGGCGCGCTTGGCGGCGCTGGCGTAGTTGCCGATCACGCGCCAGATTTCTTCCGGCTCGATGGTCTTGCAGGTGGCGCGATGCACCGGCTCGCGCACGCCGGACGGCGACATCAGGGTTGGCCAGTTAAAGCCGTCCCAACGCGAGCGGCGACCCATGTGGGTAATCTGGATCATGATCTTGGCGCCATGCTTGTGCATGGCGTCGGCCAGGTTCTGGAAGTGCGGGATGATGCGGTCGGTGGACAGGTTCACCGAACTCCACCATTCCTGGGGGCTGTCGATGGCCACCACCGAGGAACCGCCGCAGATCGCCAGGCCGATACCGCCCTTGGCTTTCTCTTCGTAGTACTTCACATAGCGGTCGGTGGTCATGCCGCCGTCGGTGGCATACACCTCGGCGTGGGCGGTACTGAGCACGCGGTTGCGGATGGTCAGTTTGCCGATCTGGATCGGCTGGAACATTGCTTCGAAAGCCATGGCAGGGTCCTCGGCTTACAACGGCTTGACGATGAACAGGCCGTCATCGTGGCCCTCTTCGGAGCCTCCGTAGACTTGCTCGGCCACGGTGCGAATCTGGCTACCACGCGCTTGCAGGATCTGGTCCATGGCGCCGGCAAACCAGCCGGTGAACATGTAGTCGACCTTGCGCCCGACCTTGCCGTACACGTAGACGAACGCCGAGTGTTCCAGCTTGACGCTGGCGGTGCCTTTGTCGAGGTCGATGTCCTGGATCTTGAACAGGCCCCAGCCGCGTTGCGACAGGCGTTTCATGTAGTGCTCGAACACCGCGACGCCTTCCAGGCCGTGGCATTCGGCTTCTTTTTCACACCAGTGCCAGGCGGACTTGTAGCCGGCCTTGTAGAGGATCGCGGCGTAGGCTTCGGCGCCCAGCACTTCTTCGATGCCCATGTGGTTGTTGACGAAGAAATGGCGCGGTACGTAAAGCATCGGCAGGGCGTCGGAAGTCCAGACACCGGTTTCGCTGTCGACTTCGATTGGCAATTGCGGGGCGATCTTGGCCATGGAAACTTAACTCCAGAAAAATTCGTAGTGGTATGCCCGGGGGTGTTTGGCTTATTCGCCCCAAACGTCCTTCAAGACGTTGACCCAGTTCTCGCCCATGATCTTGCGCACCACACGCTCAGAGTGGCCGCGCTTGAGCAGGGTCTCGGTGAGGTTGGGGAACTCGCCCACGGTGCGGATGCCCAGCGGGTTGATGATCTTGCCGAAGCTGGTCAGGCGGCGGGCGTAGCCCTTGTCATGGGTCAGCATTTCGAAGAAATCCTGGCCATGGCCCTGGGTGAAGTCGGTGCCGATGCCGATGGCGTCTTCGCCGACGATGTTCATGGTGTATTCAATCGCTTCGGCGTAGTCGTCGATGGTGGAATCGATGCCCTTGGCCAGGAACGGCGCAAACATGGTCACACCGACAAAACCGCCGTGGTCGGCAATGAACTTCAGCTCTTCATCGGACTTGTTGCGCGGGTGCTCCTTAAGGCCCGATGGCAGGCAGTGGGAGTAGCACACCGGTTTCTTCGATTCGAGGATGACTTCTTCGCTGGTCTTGGAGCCGACGTGGGACAGGTCGCACATGATGCCGACGCGGTTCATCTCGGCGACGATCTCGCGACCGAAGCCCGACAGGCCGCCGTCGCGCTCGTAGCAACCGGTGCCCACCAGGTTCTGGGTGTTGTAGCACATCTGCACCACACCGACGCCGAGCTGCTTGAAGATCTCGACGTAGCCGAGCTGGTCTTCAAACGCGTGGGCGTTCTGGAAGCCGAAGATGATGCCGGTCTTGCCCTGTTCCTTGGCCTTGCGGATGTCGGCGGTGGTCTTCACCGGGATCACCAGGTCGCTGTTCTCGCGGATCAAGGTCTGGCTGGCGACGATGTTGTTGATCGTGGCCTGGAACCCTTCCCACACCGACACGGTGCAGTTGGCGGCAGTCAGGCCACCTTTGCGCATGTCCTCGAACAGCTCGCGGTTCCACTTGGCAATGATCAGCCCGTCGATAACGATGCTGTCGGCGTGCAATTGCGCTGGGCTCATCAGGCGTCCCCTTATTGGCGATTCATGCGCCGAATCGTCTGCCGGCGCTTTGGGGCCAGCATATGCCCAGGGGCAACCTGAGCCGGGTGCAAAAACGACAGGGGAATTGCCGAAAGCGTCAATCCGCGACAAAGGCTGTTAAGAGGTGTCTGACTGGCGGCTGTTCTTTGTCTTACGCTTGAGCCAGAATTCGGTCATCCACTGATATGAGACGGCGCAATGAAATCGATTTTCCTGGCTTTGGCACTCATCGCAACCGGCGTCCACGCCGCCGAAGACACCGACAGCACGCCGTGCGACGGCATCGAAAACGACAAGCAAACCCTGGAATGCGCCACCTACAACAAAACCACCGCGGAACAATTGCTCAAGGATAACTACCAGGTCCTGCTGGAGCGCATGGGTTCGACCTATGGCCGCAACAAGTCACAGCTCGCCGACATTACCGCTCGTCTGAAGGACGCCCAGCAGAAGTGGGAAAAGCTGCGTGACGCCGATTGCGCGGTGGATACCTTCCCGGCGGTGACAGGCACCAAGGAATATGCAATTGCGCAGAATGATTGCCTGGCGCGGATGAGTGATGAGCGGTCGGAGTTTCTGGAGTCGATTGGGCAGGAATAAGCGACAATCCCTGCCTCTCTCTTTGAACCAAGGCTACTCATGACTCTCTGCGGCATCGAAATCAAAGGCAGCGAAGCGATCTTCGCCGTTGCCTCCCTGGACGACCAGACACTGACCCACGTCGCCCTGGCCACCAAGAAAATCGCCCTTGAAGACGACGATGAAGCCGCCAACGTCAAAGCCTTCGCTGCCCAGGTGAAGGCGTTCGTGCAGGAAAACACCCTCCAGCGCATCGCCATCAAGAAGCGCAGCAAGAAAGGCGAATTCGCCGGCGGCCCGACCACGTTCAAGATTGAAGGGGTGTTTCAACTGCTGGAGGGGGTTGAGGTGACGCTGCTGTCACCACAGACCATCAACGCGCAGAACAAGAAGCACAACTTTGACCTGCCGGCGACACTGAACAAGTATCAGCATGAGGCCTTCAAGACGGCGTGTTCGGCACTGCTGAAGAAATAAACCACACCAAACACCCCATGTGGGAGGGGGCTTGCCCCCGATGACGGACGGTCAGTTGATACAGCTTTGGCTGACCCACCGCTATCGGGGGCAAGCCCCCCTCCCACATGGGATGTGTGTTGTCTTTAGTGGGGGGCATGGCGCTTGTGCCGCAGCCAGTCGCCGAATGTCTTGTCTTCCAGGGCATACCCGCCCCGGCTCGATTTCCACACCAGTTCCTTGTCGCGCAGGGCATCGATGCAGGCCTGGATGGTCTGGGTACCCGGTACCACGTCGCTGCCCATATCTTCCAGCGCCTTGCTGACAGCCGTGAGGGTGCTGTCGGTAAATGGCGCGAAGGGTTCGTTGTTTTGAGAGCGCTCCACCATCACCTCCAGCACGGCGCGCTGCGGGATGGTCAGGGCGTTCCAGGCGCTTTCGAACTCGGTCCATACACCCGCGCGCAACAGCTCGGCGCGGCTGTGCAGGAGTTGGCCGAGGTTACTGGCCTCGCCTAACTCCAACGCGACTTCACCGATGATCGTACGCAACATCTCGGGGCGCCGGCCTACCAGCTCAAACGCCTCATCAATGTCGGCAGGGTTGAACTGATTGGTTTGCGCCAAATGAGCGTTGAGGTGCACGGTGTACGCCTGGGTGAACTCTTTGCCGAGCAAGGGGAACGGCGTGATGCTGGAGCCGAAGAACGGCTGGCTTTTGCCGAGCACCAAGTGAGCCAGCTTGTCGCGGTTGGAGCCGGTAAACACCAGGCGCAAGCCGCTGCCCTCCTCATCACGGCCTTGGTTGAGCTGATCCCGGGCAGCCTTCAACGCGAACATCGCATTGATACCCGACTCGGTGGTTAATGCGTGCTGCGCTTCGTCAATCACCAGCACAACGGGTTTTTCAGCAGCGCTGTGGAGCAATTCCAACGCTTGGGCCAGCGTCGCCCCGACAGGCAGTTGTGGCTTGGTAAAGTCCCAGGAGAGCGTACGCAGAAAGCTCAGTTTCTCGATGCCGATGTTCTTGGCCAGTTTGCGAATGCCCTTTTCATAGGGAACCAGAGCAGCCGCAATAGCACTGGCAATCAACTCTGCAGGATCTTTCTCTTTGTCAGCCCAGAGATCCACATACACCGTCAGCCAGCCCCGGAGCTGACATTCCGGAATCAAGTCTTCGCGCAGAAAGGTGCTTTTGCCGGTGCGACGGGGCGCCGCGAGAAACAGGCCAGAGGTGAAATCCTGAATACCGGCCCCCACCAGGCCATCGGCAATACTGCGTGCCAGGGTGGGGCGGCGAAACACAAAGCCGCTGTGCTTGGGCATGGTTTTATACTCAATTATGTAAAGGACTATAAATTATAGTAGCGAGTATAATTGACTATAATTGCCCGTCAAACCACCTCCCGTCGCCGATCCTCCCTCGGACACTTGGCAAACCTGGCCCGATAACTCCTGGTGAAATACGACGGCGACTCAAACCCGCAGGCAATGCTCACCTCCAGCACGCTCATGTCGCTCTGGCGCAGCAACTGCCGGGCTTTTTCCAGGCGCAGGCCCAGGTAGAAGTTGCTCGGCGTGTCGTTCAAATGCAGGCGAAACAAGCGTTCCAACTGGCGCCGGGTGACCTTGATCGTGTCAGCCAGGGCCAAGGTACTCAGGGGCGGCTCGGTGTGCTGCTCCATCTCGCCGATCACGTGCACCAGCTTCTTGTTGTTGATGCCGTAGCGCGTGGCGATCTGCATGCGCTGGTGGTCTTTGCGTGGGCGAATGCGCCCGAGCACGAATTGTTCGGAGACCTGGATGGCCAGGTCCGGGCCGTGGGCCTGGGCGATCAGGTCGAGCATCAGGTCGATGGATGCGGTGCCGCCAGCGCAGGTGATGCGGCGGCGGTCGATCTCGAACAGTTCCTGGGTCACGCTCAGGTGCGGATACGATTCCTTGAAGGCATCAATGGCTTCCCAGTGCAGGGTCAGGCGATGACCGTCGAGCAGGCCCGCCTCGGCGAGAACACAGGCGCCGGTGTCGATGGCGCCAAGGGTGACGCCGTCGTGGTCGAGGCGGCGCAGCCAGTGCTCCAGGGCGGGCGTGGCGAACTGGAGCGGTTCGAAGCCGGCGACCACCATCAAGGTGGCACCCTTCTTCAACGGTTCCAGCGCGGCGTCGGCGTTGACCGACATGCCATTGCTCGCCAGCACCGCGCCGCCATCGGCGCTCAATACGTGCCAGCGGTACAACTCGCCACGAAAGCGGTTGGCCACGCGCAGCGGTTCAAGCGCCGAGATAAAACCGATGGCCGAAAAGCCCGGCATCAGCAAAAAGTAGAAATCCTGGGACATGGTGGCGCTCTCGTCGGACGGGCAGCGTGGCACTGTGATACTCCCGTTCTCGGGTGGATTCAAGGGGGCAGGTCGCTGCAGTGCAAGAGTGAGTCGCCGCCGTGCGTTTTGCCGCCCTCCAAGCTGCGTAACGTGATCCCACGGCGCACAAAGACGCCGGCCCCCACAATAACGACCTGCCGAGGGATCCACCATGAATCGACTGATCAGCCGTTGCGTACTCGCACTCAGTGCCAGCGCCCTCTTGAGCACCAATGTCCTGGCCGCCGACGCGGCGTCCTGCCAGAACGTGCGCATGGGCGTGGTGAACTGGACCGATGTCATCGCCACCAGCGCCATGACCCAGGTATTGCTCGACGGCCTCGGCTATAAGACCAAGCAAACCAGCGCCTCCCAGCAAATCATCTTCGCCGGCATCCGCGACCAGCGCCTGGACCTGTTTCTCGGCTACTGGAACCCGCTGATGACCCAGACCATCACACCGTTCGTCAACGCCAAGCAGGTCAAGGTCCTCGACAAACCGAGCCTGGAAGATGCCCGCGCCACCCTCGCCGTGCCGACTTATCTGGCGGACAAGGGCCTGAAAACCTTCGCCGATATCGCCAAGTTCGAGAAAGAACTGGGTGGCAAGATCTACGGCATCGAACCTGGCTCGGGCGCCAATACCCAGATCAAGGCGATGATCGCCAAGAACCAGTTCGGCCTGGGCAAGTTCCAGTTGGTGGAGTCCAGCGAAGCCGGCATGCTCGCCGCCGTGGACCGCGCCGTGCGCCGCAAGGAAGCCGTGGTGTTCTTCGGCTGGGCGCCGCACCCGATGAACGTCAACGTGGCAATGACCTACCTGACCGGCAGCGAGGACGCCCTGGGCCCGAACGAAGGCATGGCCACCGTCTGGACCGTCACCTCGCCGACCTATGCCGAGCAGTGCCCCAACGTGCACAAGCTGCTGAGCAACCTGACCTTCACCGCCGCCGACGAGAGCCGGATGATGCAGCCGCTGCTGGATCACAAGGACGCTCTGGAGTCCGCCAAACAGTGGCTCAAGGATCACCCGCAGGACCAGCAGCGCTGGCTTGAAGGCGTGACCACCTTCGACGGCAAACCGGCCGCCGCCAACCTGCAATTGACCAGCAAATAACCTTTTTGGACTCCCCGCGTCGCGGTCATCCCTGGCCGCGAACGGCGTCTTACGCCTTGAAATCACACGCCTGTAAGGAACCCGCCTCATGAACCACGACGTCATCATCACCTGCGCACTCACCGGTGCTGGCGACACGACCGCCAAAAGCCCTCACGTGCCGGTCACTCCCAAGCAAATTGCCGCCGCCGCCGTGGAAGCCGCCAAAGCCGGCGCCACCGTGGTGCACTGCCATGTCCGCGACCCCGAAACCGGTAAGTTCAGCCGCGACGTCGCCCTGTACCGCGAAGTGATGGAGCGCATTCGTGAGGCTGACATCGACATCATCGTCAACCTCACCGCTGGCATGGGTGGCGACCTGGAGATCGGCGGCGGCGAGAACCCGATGGAATTCGGCCCCAATACCGACCTGGTCGGCCCGCTGACCCGCCTGGCTCATGTGGAAGAACTGCTGCCGGAAATCTGCACCCTCGATTGCGGCACCCTGAACTTCGGCGATGGCGACACCATTTATGTGTCCACTCCGGCCCAACTGCGCGCTGGCGCCAAACGCATCCAGGAGCTGGGGGTAAAAGCAGAGCTGGAAATCTTCGACACCGGCCACCTGTGGTTCGCCAAGCAGATGATCAAGGAGGGCCTGCTCGACAACCCGCTGTTCCAGCTGTGCCTGGGCATCCCGTGGGGCGCGCCGGCCGACACCACCACCATGAAAGCCATGGTCGACAACCTGCCTGCCGACGCGGTGTGGGCAGGGTTCGGGATCGGCCGCATGCAGATGCCGATGGCGGCCCAGGCCGTGCTGCTGGGTGGCAACGTGCGTGTGGGCCTGGAAGACAACCTGTGGCTGGACAAGGGCGTACTCGCCACCAACGGCCAACTGGTGGAGCGCGCCAGTGAAATCCTCAGCCGCCTGGGCGCGCGGGTCATGACCCCGGCCGAAGGCCGCATAAAAATGGGCCTCACCAAACGCCGCTAATCAAAAAATGTGGGAGGGGGCTTGCCCCCGATAGAGGTGTGTCAGTTGAAGGATCTATTGGCTGACACACCGTAATCGGGGGCAAGCCCCCTCCCACAAGGGATCACTGAACGCTTTAGGAATTTGCCATGCGCTTTATTACAGAAATCAAAACCTTCGCCGCCCTCGGCAGCGGTGTCATCGGCAGCGGCTGGGTGTCCCGCGCCCTGGCGCATGGCCTCGATGTGGTCGCCTGGGACCCCGCGCCGGGTGCCGAAGCGGCGCTGCGCAAACGCGTCGCCAATGCCTGGGGCGCCCTGGAAAAACAGGGCCTCGCACCCGGCGCATCGCAAGACCGCCTGCGCTTTGTGGCCACCATTGAAGAATGCGTGAAAGACGCCGACTTCATCCAGGAAAGCGCCCCGGAACGCCTGGAGCTGAAACTGCAATTGCACAGCAAGATCAGCGCAGCGGCCAAGCCCAATGCACTGATCGGCTCGAGTACCTCCGGGCTGTTGCCGAGCGAGTTCTACGAGGGTTCGACTCACCCGGAACGCTGTGTCGTCGGCCACCCTTTCAACCCGGTCTATCTGTTGCCGCTGGTGGAAGTGGTGGGCGGCAAGCACACCGCGCCGGAAGCGATCCAGGCCGCGATCAAGGTGTATGAAGCCCTCGGTATGCGCCCGCTGCATGTGCGCAAGGAAGTCCCCGGTTTTATCGCCGACCGCTTGCTCGAAGCGCTGTGGCGCGAGGCGCTGCACCTGGTCAATGACGGCGTGGCGACCACCGGCGAAATCGACGACGCCATTCGCTTTGGCGCCGGGTTGCGCTGGTCGTTCATGGGCACCTTCCTCACCTATACCCTGGCAGGCGGTGATGCGGGCATGCGGCACTTCATGGCGCAGTTCGGTCCGGCGTTGCAGTTGCCGTGGACCTACCTGCCAGCACCGGAGCTGACCGACAAGCTGATCGACGACGTGGTCGAGGGCACCAGCGACCAATTGGGCAAACACAGCATTTCGGCGCTGGAACGCTATCGTGACGATTGCCTGTTGGCGGTGCTCGAAGCGGTGAAGGCGACCAAGGAAAAACACGGCATGACCTTCGCCGAATAACCCTGTGGGAGGGGGCAAGCCACCTCCCACATTCCTGACCGCGTACATAGCCGGAATTCATGTGATGCCTGCACTGACCACCTACGCCACCAAAATCCAACCCGCCTGGGTCGACTACAACGGCCACCTGCGCGACGCGTTCTACCTGCTGATCTTCAGCTACGCCACCGACGCGCTGATGGATACGCTGGGCCTTACCAGCGACAACCGCGAAGCCACCGGCCATTCGCTGTTCACCCTGGAACTGCACCTGAACTACCTGCACGAAGTGAAACTCGGCGCCGCGGTGGAGGTGCATACGCAACTGATCGCCCACGACGCCAAGCGCCTGCACCTTTATCACAGCCTGCATTTAGTGGGCGACGAGAAAGAACTGGCCGGCAACGAACAGATGCTGCTGCACGTTGACCTGGCAGGCCCGCATTCGGCGCCGTTTGCCGAGGCGACGCTGGAAAAACTCGTTGCGATCAGCGCTGAGCACGCCGATCTGCCAAGGCCCGCCCTCCTCGGCCGAGTGATTGGACTGCCACCAAAAAAATAAGGAGCCATCATGCAAACCGCCGCCGCTGTTGCCGATTTCCGTACTTACCCGAAGCGCTGCGACCTCGCCGAGGCGCAGGTGTTGGAAGATCAGATTCGCGTACGCTGGGCCGATGGCCGGGTCAGCCCGTTTCATCATCAGTGGCTGCGGGACAACTGCCCGTGCGCACAATGCGTGTACAGCGTGACGCGTGAGCAGGTGCTGGAAATTGTCGACGTGGATGACGACCTCAGCGCCATCGGCGCGCGGATCGAGCACGGTGTTCTCAGCGTGGAGTGGCGTGGCGGCCATCGCAGCCAATACGATCCCGGCTGGCTGCGCGCCCATGCCTATGACGATGAATCCCGCGCCGAACGCAGGGCGGCAAAGCCCCAACCCCAGTTGTGGGACAGCACCTTCGATCTCCCGGTGTTTGACTATACCGCCGTGATGGAAGACTCCAAGGCCCTGCTGCAATGGCTACTGGCACTGCGCGACCGGGGCCTTACCCAAGTCCGTGGCGTGCCCACCGAACCGGGTTCCCTGGCACTGATCGCCAAGCGCATTTCGTTTATCCGCGAGAGCAATTTTGGTGTGCTGTTCAACGTGCAATCCAAGGCCGATGCCGACAGCAATGCCTACACCGCTTTCAACCTGCCGTTGCACAGCGATCTGCCGACCCGGGAGCTGCAACCGGGGCTGCAATTCTTGCATTGCCTGGTGAACGATGCGGACGGTGGCGAGAGTCTTTTTGTCGATGGGTTTGCCATCGCCAATGCCCTGCGCGAGGAAGATCCCGAAGCGTTTCGCGCCTTGTGTGAAATACCCGTGGAGTTTCGCAACAAAGACCGTCACAGCGACTATCGCCGCCTTGCGCCGATCATTGCCCTGGACGCGTTGGGCGAGGTGGTGGAGATTCGCATGGCCAACTTTTTGCGCGGGCCGTTCGAAACGTCGGTGGCGCAGATGCCGTTGCTGTATCGGGCTTATCGGCGGTTTATCGCGATGACGCGCGAGGCGCGCTTTCGGCTGGTCAAGCGCCTGAACCCGGGCGAGCTGTGGTGCTTCGATAACCGCCGTACGTTGCATGCGCGTAATGCGTTTGATCCAACATCCGGGGCGCGGCACTTTCAGGGGTGCTACATCGATCGCGACGAGTTGCTCTCGAGGATCCTGGTGTTGCAGCGGTAGATCGCGGCGCGGCAGCGCAAAAACCCCAGGCAAAAAAAAGCCCCGATCCAGCCGTGACGGGATCGGGGCAGAGCGCTTTGTGTGAGCCGTACATCCCGAGGGTGACCAAACCTTCAAGCTGCTTGCTGGTAGCCAGTGTGCCTATTCCTTGGGTGGGTAAATGACCCGAAAACGACACGCTCATAGCCATCTGAGCCATTCGTGCATTCTGCCCTTGCCGACCAGCCGGGGGCCTACCAGAATCCAGATCAATCCCCCGCTCCCTTCACCAGGATAAACGTCATGATGCATGCGGATTTGATTGACCAGGATGACCTGCTGAGCCAACTGCGCTCGCTGGGTTTCGAGGTATCCAGCGGTGCCAGCGCCGAACAGGCGTGCGAATGCGCGGTACGCGGTTTGAGCGAAGCACGGGCCAAGGCGCTCAAGGGTATGGTTGAGCAGATGTACACCGGCAGTGCGACGATTCTGCCGGCGGTGCGCCAGGCGATCGACAAGCAGTTGTTGCCGGCGTTGGTGCAGTTCAAGCAGAACGCTGGCGCCTGACAGCCACCCCCCCTGTAGGAGCGAGCTTGCTCGCGAAGATCGCCAACAATGACGCGGGGCACCAGGTGCCCCGCGGCGCTCTTGCTTTTTTCGCGAGCAAGCTCGCTCCTACAGTTAGAGCCGTACGCTGGCGAATGTCGACTCGTTGCGCGCCTGGCTCAACGCCGACATCGGCCCCGACAACGGTGACAACACCAACGCCTGCGGAATCGGCATCATCGCCACCTGCTGGGTGGTGTTGGAGCCTACGCGCTCATCCCGTGGCGGAATGCCGAAGTATTCGCGGTAGCACTTGGAGAAGTGCGGCGTGGACACGAACCCGCACACCGACGCCACTTCGATGATCGACATCGGCGTTTGCTTGAGCAACTGCCGGGCGCGAATCAGGCGCAGCTTGAGGTAGTAGCGCGACGGCGAGCAGTGCAGGTATTTCTGGAACAGCCGCTCCAACTGGCGCCGCGACACGGCGACGTACACCGCCAGCTCATCCAGGTCGATCGGCTCTTCGAGGTTGGCTTCCATCAGCGCCACGATTTCCTGCAACTTCGGCTGGTTGGTGCCAAGCATGTGCTTGAGCGGCACGCGCTGGTGATCCTGCTCGTTGCGGATGCGCTCGTACACGAACATCTCGGAGATCGCCGCCGACAGTTCACGGCCATGGTCGCGGCTGATCAGGTGCAGCATCATGTCCAGCGGCGCGGTGCCGCCGGAGCTGGTGAAACGGTTGCGATCGAGGGTGAACAGGCGGGTGCTCATCGACACGCGGGGGAAGGCTTCCTGCATCGACGCCAGGCACTCCCAGTGCACGCTGCAATCGAACCCGTCGAGCAAGCCGGCGCAGGCCAAGGCCCAACTGCCGGTGCACACCGCGCCAAGGCGACGGGACTGACGCGCCTGGCTTTGCAGCCACGACACGTGTTCACGAGTGACGGTACGCTGGATGCCCACGCCGCCGCACACAATCACAGTGTCCAGGGCCGGGGCTTTGTGCATGGAGGCATCGGGGGTGATTTGCAGGCCGTCGCTGGCCCACACCTGGTTCCCGTCGACACTCAGGGTCGTCCAGCGATACAACTCGCGACCGGACAACTGGTTGGCCATGCGCAGTGGTTCCACTGCCGAAGCCAGGGAAATCAGCGTGAAATTGTCCAGCAGCAAAAAGCCGATGGATTGAGGCGCACGGTTCTGGGGTTGAGTCCCGGAGTTGAACGACGTCATGGCGGTATCTCCTCACACAAAGCGGGTGATGGCCTCAGGCGAGGCTCTTGTTATTGCGCGCGTCTGCGATGCAGAGCGACGCTTTGAATTGATAGAGCAAATGCCATGCCTAAAATTGAATGGCTATTCAATAACTCCTGAAAACGACCTCATGACGCGTCTATATAAGCCCACGCAGGAAGTGCGGAATACGACCCGAATTGGTCGTAGGAGCGAGCCTACTCAAGGGCTGTGAGCAGTTCGGTAGCACTTGTGGGAAGGCGCTTTCAGGGCGTAGGAAAAGTCTGTCACCGCACGCACAGGTGACGGGTGGTCGGAGGGGAAATCGTTCGCGAGCTACTTATCTGTTTGCGACGCGCTAAAAGGTGGCGATTTAGGTTGGAGTGTTCACTTTTTGAGCAGCATTGCCTGGATTACAGCCATCGGGGGCAAGCCCCCTCCCACATTTGAAGGTATTCACAATTCAACATGTGGGAGGGACGGTGCGACGATTCGACTTGCCCCCGATGCAGGCATCGCGGTCTCAGCACTCCACCGCACTCACCGCCAACCCACCCCGCGATGTTTCCTTGTACTTGTCATGCATATCCGCCCCGGTATCGCGCATGGTGCGGATCACCCGATCCAGGGAGATGAAGTGCTGGCCGTCGCCGCGCAGGGCCATCTGTGCCGCGTTGATCGCCTTCACCGCCGCAATCGCGTTGCGTTCGATGCACGGCACTTGCACCAGGCCGCCCACCGGGTCGCAGGTCAGGCCAAGGTTATGTTCCAGGCCGATTTCGGCGGCGTTGCACAATTGCTCCGGCGTGGCGCCAAGAACCTCTGCCAGCCCGGCGGCGGCCATGGCGCAGGCTGAGCCCACCTCGCCCTGGCAGCCGACTTCAGCACCGGAAATCGATGCATTCTTCTTGCACAGGATCCCCACCGCCGCAGCGCTGAGCAGGTAGTCGACCACGTTGGCTTCGGTGACTTCGTCGCTGAATTTCATGAAGTAATGCAACACGGCCGGGATGATCCCCGCCGCGCCGTTGGTGGGGGCGGTGACCATGCGTCCACCGGCGGCGTTTTCTTCGTTGACCGCCAGGGCGAACAGGTTGACCCACTCCATCGCGCTCAAGGTCGAGCCGATCACATTGGGCTTGTTCAATTCCTGCAAGCTACGGTGCAACTTGGCGGCACGGCGACGCACGTTGAGGCCGCCGGGCAGGATGCCTTCGTGCTTGAGGCCCTGCTCGACGCATTCTTGCATGGCGCGCCAGAGCTTCATCAGGCCGCTGCGGATTTCGTCCTCGGAGCGCCAGACCTTTTCATTGGCCATCATCAGCTCGGCGACGCGCAGGTTGTGGGTCTTGCACAGCTGCAACAGCTCCACCGCGCTGGAAAAATCATAGGGCAAGGCGGTGCTGTCCATATCGGCCACACCGCTGCGGGCCTGGGCCTCATCCACCACAAAACCGCCCCCCACTGAATAGTAAGTGTCGCGGTGCAGCTCGCCGTCATCGCCGAACACCACCAGGGTCATGGCATTGGGATGGAACGGCAGGTTTTCGTCGAGCAGGCGCATGTCCCGGGCCCATACGAACGGCACGGGCAAACGTCCGTCCAGCAGCAAGGTATCGGTCTCGCGCAGGGTGTGAATGCGCAGGCCGATTTGCGCCGGATCGATCGCGTCCGGCCACTCGCCCATCAGGCCCATGATGGTCGCGGTATCACTGCCGTGACCGATGCCGGTAGCCGACAAGGAGCCGTAGAGCTGAACTTCGACGCGCCGGACCTGTTCCAACAGTTCACGTTCACGCAAAGCCTGGACGAACAACGCCGCGGCGCGCATGGGGCCGACGGTGTGAGAACTCGAAGGCCCGATGCCGATCTTGAACAGGTCGAAAACACTGATAGCCATTGCGGTAGAACTCCTCGATAAGCACGGCCAGGCTTGAACGAGGTGCTACGCTCAGATCGCCCAGATGGCGGCATCATCAAGCTTTTACCTGCCCTCACGGCGTCTCACACCGACGCACTCATGCTCACCAGCGTCGCTCCCGTGCGATCGCCTGTTTTGGCCGTTTTTAGCGGTGCAGATGGGCAAAAACAGCAGTTTTGACTTGGGAAAAACCTGTAAGCGACGTCACCGACACTGGATACGACCCTCCCTGTACTGGATACGACGCCCCCTGTAGGCGTCAGATTTTCACTGGTACATGATCAGTCTCGACTCGTTTGCAAGGCACCGTGCCAGAGCTGTCGTCGCACGCCCCAACCGCAACACCTAATAAAGCGCGGCGAATGCCGCCAGAAAAGACACAGGAGTCTACCCCGATGAAAGGTTCACCCTCGTTGTTGTTGGCCGCCATGCTGAGTCTGCCAGTCATGGCACACGCTGCAGAACCGGAACAGTGCAAGACCGTCAACTTCTCCGATGTCGGCTGGACCGACATCACCGTCACGACTGCGACCACCAGCGAAATTCTCAAGGGCCTGGGCTACAAGCCACGCACCACGATGATTTCGGTACCGGTGACCTACAAGTCACTGGCAGACGGCAAGAACATGGACATCTTCCTCGGCAACTGGATGCCGACCATGGAAAACGACATCAAGCCGTACCGTGATGCCGGCACCGTGGAAACCGTGCGCGCCAACCTGGAGAACGCCAAGTACACCCTGGCCGTCCCCGAGGCGTTGTACAACAAAGGCCTGAAAGACTTCGCCGATATCGCCAAATTCAAGGATGAGCTGGGCGGCAAGATCTACGGTATCGAACCAGGTAACGACGGCAACCGCACCATCCAGACGCTGATCGACAAAGACGCCTTCGGCCTGAAAACCGCGGGCTTCAAAGTGGTCGAATCCAGCGAAGCCGGCATGCTCTCCCAGGTGGAACGCGCCACCAAGCGCGACCAGGCCATCGTGTTCCTCGGCTGGGAACCGCACCCGATGAACACCCGCTTCAAGATGAAGTACCTGACCGGCGGTGACGACTCGTTCGGCCCCAACTACGGCCAGGCCACCATCTATACCAACACCCGCAAGGGCTACACCCAGGAATGCAGCAACGTCGGCCAACTGCTGAAAAACCTGGTGTTCACGCTGAACATGGAAAGCACCCTGATGGGGAATGTCCTGGACGACAAAATGAAGCCCGACGCCGCAGCCAAGGCCTGGCTGAAGAAGAACCCTCAGGTGCTCGACACCTGGCTGGCCGGCGTGACCACGGTTGATGGCAAACCCGGCCTGGAGGCCGTCAAAGCTTACCTCGACAAGTAACCGCTGACCCCGGGGCGGTGCGCTGCCCCGGGATGTTTTCCCCTTCGCATGTGGACATTCACTACCATGCTGACTGAACAGAAAATCCCACTAGGCCAGTACATCGCTGCCTTCGTCGAATGGTTGACCAAACACGGTGCCAACTATTTCGACGCAATCGCATCGACACTGGAAACGATGATCCACGGCGTGACGTTCGCGCTGACCTGGTTCAATCCGCTGGCATTGATCGGTCTGATTGCGCTGCTGGCTCACTTTATTCAACGTAAATGGGGCCTGACGGTTTTTGTCGTCGCCTCCTTCCTGCTGATCCTGAACCTTGGGTACTGGCAGGAAACCATGGAAACCCTCGCGCAGGTGTTGTTCGCCACCCTGGTCTGCGTGGTCATCGGAGTGCCGCTGGGCATTGTTGCCGCGCACAAGCCGATGTTCTACACCCTGATGCGGCCGGTGCTCGATCTGATGCAGACCGTACCGACCTTCGTCTACCTCATCCCTACCCTGACCCTCTTCGGGCTGGGTGTGGTGCCCGGGCTGATTTCCACGGTGGTGTTCGCGATTGCCGCGCCGATCCGCCTGACCTACCTGGGTATCCGCGATGTACCGCAAGAGTTGATGGACGCCGGCAAGGCCTTTGGCTGCTCGCGCCGTCAGTTGCTCTCGCGCATTGAACTGCCCCACGCCATGCCGAGCATCGCTGCCGGCATTACCCAATGCATCATGCTGTCGTTGTCGATGGTGGTGATCGCCGCCCTGGTGGGTGCCGATGGCCTCGGCAAGCCGGTGGTCAACGCGCTGAACACCGCCGATATCGCCCTGGGCTTTGAAGCCGGCCTGGCGATCGTATTGCTGGCCATCATGCTCGACCGCATCTGCAAACAACCCGACGCCAAAGTAGGGGGTGATGCATGAGCATTATCCGATTCGACAATGTCGATGTGATCTTCTCCAAAGACCCACGCGAAGCGCTCAAGCTGCTGGACCAGGGCATGAGCCGTAATGAGATCCTGAAAAAAACCGGGCAGATTGTCGGCGTAGAAAAAGCCAGCCTGGATGTCGAGAAAGGTGAAATCTGCGTGCTGATGGGCCTGTCCGGTTCCGGCAAATCGAGCCTGCTGCGCTGCATCAACGGCCTCAATACGGTCAGCCGTGGCCAGCTGTTCGTGGAGCATGAAGGGCGCCAGATCGACATCGCCTCCTGCACCCCGGCGGAGCTGAAAATGATGCGCACCAAGCGCATCGCCATGGTGTTCCAGAAGTTCGCCCTGATGCCCTGGCTGACGGTGCGCGAGAACATCAGCTTCGGCCTGGAAATGCAGGGCCGTCCGGAGAAAGACCGGCGCAAGCTGGTGGACGAGAAACTCGAACTGGTGGGCCTGACCCAGTGGCGCAACAAGAAGCCCGACGAACTGTCCGGCGGCATGCAGCAACGTGTCGGCCTGGCCCGCGCGCTGGCGATGGACGCCGATATCCTGCTGATGGATGAACCCTTCTCGGCCCTCGACCCGCTGATCCGCCAGGGCCTGCAGGACGAACTGCTGGAACTGCAAAGCAAGCTGAGCAAGACCATCGTGTTCGTCAGCCACGACCTCGACGAAGCCCTCAAGCTCGGCAGCCGTATCGCGATCATGAAAGACGGCAAGATCATCCAGTACAGCGTGCCGGAAGAGATCGTGCTGAACCCGGCGGATGACTATGTGCGCACCTTCGTCGCCCACACCAACCCGCTGAACGTACTGTGCGGGCGCAGCCTGATGCGCACCCTGGACAACTGCAAGCGCGTCAACGGTTCGGTGTGTCTCGATCCGGGCGGCGACTCGTGGCTGGACCTGGCCGAAGGCAACACCATCAAGGGCGCCCGCCAGAATGGCGCGGTGATGAACCTGCAGAACTGGGCACCCGGGCAAGCGGTGGAAGGCCTGGGGCGGTTGCCGACGCTGGTGGATTCGAATATCGGCATGCGCGATGCGCTGCAGATTCGTTATCAGACGGGGAACAAGCTGGTGTTGCATGACAACAACCAGGTGGTGGGGATCTTGGGCGACAGTGAGCTGTACCACGCCTTGCTAGGCAAGAACCTGGGCTAACAAACACTGCAAATCCCAATGTAGAAGCCGGGTCAATGTGGGAGGGGGCTTGCCCCCGATTGCAGTATGTCAGTCAGTACATTTATTACTGATCCACTGCTATCGGGGGCAAGCCCCCTCCCACATTTAGCTCTGTTTACACATTTAGACCCAGCAGCGTCAGTGAGGACACTGCCAGGCGTTCAACTATCAGCTATAGACACGGCCAAGGAGCTGCCGATGGCTTTCAAACTGATCGAGCACGTCCCGGGTGATCTGTTCCTGGGCGAAGCCCATCAGGTCGTACTCCTGAGGCCCGTTATGCAGGTACACCTCAGCACGGTAGTAACGGGTGCGCTCTTCCTCGGGCAGGTCGTCCGACGCCGTCGAGTAGCCATCCAGGCTGACTTCGTAGACAAACGGATTCCCCTCTTCCCTCTCGATGCGCACGCCAATGCAGCGCTTGGATTTGCCCAACAGGGTCTGCACTTCCAGCCCCTGCTCGCGCAACACCGTCGCGGCTTCTTCCAACGCCGGCGTTACATGCTTGTCCATAAAGCGTTGCACGGTGGCCTGGCTCGGTTGCAGGTCCAACGCGCTCAGGCGTTCGCTGAAACCACGACGACCACGCTCGGCCAACTGCGCCTGCTCCAGCTCCGTCGCCACGTCCTGGCGCATCGCCTTGTGCAAACCGAACATAAAGAAGATCAGCACCACCGAGAACGGCAGCCCCGCCAGCACCACCATGGTTTGCATGGCTTCGAAGTTACCCGCAAACAGCAGGCCGATCGTCACCAGGGTGATCACCGCCGACCAGAAGATCCGCAGCCAGTGCGGCGCATCCTCATCCACGTTGCCCCCCTTGCAGGAAAGGTTCGCCATCATCACCGCGCCGGAGTCCGCCGGGGTCAAAAACAGCACAAAGCCTACAAAGATCGACACGCCAATCACGATTTTCGACGCGGGGTAATGCTCCAGCAGTTGGTAGATGGCCATGGACGGTTGTTCCAGCGCCGTCTTGCCCAACTCTACCGCACCGTGGTTGAGCACCAGGTCCAGTGCCGAGTTGCCGAAGATCGACAGCCACGCCAAGGTAAAGCCCAGCGGGATCAACAGCACGCCGGCGACCAGTTCACGCACCGTGCGGCCCCGGGAAATACGCGCGATGAACATGCCCACGAAAGGCGCCCAGGAAATCCACCAGGCCCAGTAGAACAGGGTCCACAGGCCCATCCAGCGCTCGGTCTTGTCGGCGTCGCCTTCGTACACATACAGGTCGAAGGTTTTCAGGATGATGCCGTTGAGGTAGTCACCGGTGTTCTGCACCAGGCCGTTGAGCAAGTGCAGGGTCGGGCCGAACAACAGCACAAAGATCAGCAGGCCGCTGAACAGCACGATGTTGAGGTTGGACAGGCGACGAATGCCGTTCTCCACGCCCGACACGGCAGCGATAGTCGCCACGGTGCTCATCACGACGATGACGATCAACAGGTTCGTGTTGCTGTGCGCCATGCCGAACAGGTTTTCCAGCCCGGACGACACCTGCATCGAGCCGATGCCCAGGTTGGTCACCAGGCCCAGCAGGGTCACGAACATGCCGAAACCGTCCACGGCATGCCCGGCCGCACCCTTGACCCACCGTTCGCCCACCAGCGGGTACAGCGCCGAACGCAGCGCCAGCGGCTGGTTATGGCGATACGCGAAGTACGCCACGGCCAGGCCGACCAATGCATAGATCGCCCAGCCATGCAGGCCCCAGTGCAGGAAGGTCAGTTGCAACGCCTGGCGTGCCGCACCGTTGCTGGCCGCTGCGCCTTCAGGCGGGTTGAAGTAGTGGTCCAACGGTTCCGAGGCGCCGAAGTACAGCAACGAAATGCCGATGCCCGACGAAAATAACATGCCGGCCCAGGCGCCGTAGCTGAAGTCCGGGGTGTCGTCCTTGCTGCCTAGTTTCAGCTTGCCGTAGGAGGAAAACGCCAGGCCGACCACGAACACCAGGTAGGCAGCGATGACCACCATGTAGTACCAGCCGAAGCTTTTCGACAGCCACGCCTGTGCGATGCCGAGCATGCGCCCGGCCTCTTGCGGGGCGATGATCAGGATGGCGGTCAACAACAGAATCAATGCGGTGGAGGTGTAGAACACCCAACCGTTGACCCGCACCTTTTCTGGCGGGGTCTTTATAAGAGAGGCAGAACTCATGGCGCAGATGCTCCAGGCAGTGCGAGAGAGAAACACAAGGCAGCGGTTATCCCGCGCCATCGATTTTTCGGCAGTCGACGGACGGGTGTTATAAAGACACCCCGAAAATCCATGGCCCCCGCCGTAGCGGTACAGCGGGTGTTTCAAGGGTTTTCCAGGTGTCAGATGTCGTTGGCCTCGGGTAGGAAATACCTGTAGGCAGCGACCATTTGTCGCAGAGCTTATTCTTTGTTGATTGAACGTTCAATCAAAACAAAATAGACTGGCCTTCAAGTCGACGAACGTTGATCGCGCGTCGGCAGGCCTAAGGAGAGGTGCTACATGCCCAAGGTCGGTATGCAACCCATACGCCGCCAACAGTTGATCGAAGCCACGCTGACGGCCATCGATCAGGTCGGGATGGGAGATGCCAGCATTGCGCTGATTGCCCGTCTGGCCGGTGTTTCGAACGGCATCATCAGTCACTACTTTCAGGACAAGAACGGCCTGATCGCCGCGACGATGCGCTACCTGATGAACGTGCTGATCGAGAACGTCCATGAACGCAGGCTGGCGCTGAAGGATGACAGCCCACGGGCACACATTCAGGTGATCATCGGGGGGAACTTCGATACGAGCCAGGTCAATGGACCGGCAATGAAAACCTGGCTGGCCTTCTGGGCCGCCAGCATGCACCACCCGTCTTTGCACAGGTTGCAGCGGATCAACGATCAACGTCTGTATTCCAACCTGTGCTGCCAGTTCCGCCGAGTGCTGCCGCTGCCGCACGCACGCAAAGCAGCCCGAGGCCTGGCGGCACTGATCGACGGTTTGTGGTTGCGCGGCGCCCTGTCGGGAGACGCTTTCGACACGGCGCAGGCGCAACGGATCGCTTACGAATACATGGATTTCCAATTGGCCAAGCAGGTGAGTTAGAGCACACATAACCGCTCAACCCCTGAACGTCCGCCACTCAGTGTTGCCACACCCTTATGGCCCACTTTGCGGCGGGTAACGCCAACCACTTATGCACTTGCGAGGACTTTATGGCCCGTTTCGACCTGCAAAAACTCTACATTGACGGCGGCTACAGCGACGCTGGCAGCGATGCCACCTTCGAAGCCATCAACCCGGCTAACGGTGAAGTTCTCGCCCAAGTGCAACGCGCCACGAAAGACGACGTTGAACGTGCCGTGGTCAGCGCTGAAAAAGGCCAGAAAATCTGGGCCGCCATGACCGCCATGGAGCGTTCGCGCATCCTGCGTCGTGCCGTCGACATCCTGCGCGAGCGCAACGACGAACTGGCCGCCCTGGAAACCCTGGACACCGGTAAAGCCTTCTCTGAAACCCAGTACGTCGACATCGTCACCGGTGCCGACGTGCTGGAGTACTACGCAGGCCTGGTGCCGGCCATCGAAGGCGAGCAGATCCCACTGCGCGATACCTCGTTCGTCTACACCCGTCGCGAGCCGCTGGGCGTGGTCGCCGGTATCGGCGCGTGGAACTACCCGATCCAGATCGCCCTGTGGAAATCCGCGCCAGCCCTGGCCGCCGGTAACGCGATGATCTTCAAGCCCAGCGAAGTCACCTCGCTGACCACCTTGAAACTGGCCGAGATCTACACCGAGGCCGGCGTTCCAGCCGGTGTATTCAACGTCTTGACCGGCAGCGGCCGTGAAGTCGGCACCTGGCTGACCGAACACCCACGCATCGAGAAAGTCTCGTTCACCGGCGGCACCGACACCGGTAAAAAAGTCATGGCCAGCGCTTCGAGCTCTTCGCTCAAGGAAGTGACCATGGAACTGGGCGGCAAGTCCCCGCTGATCATTTTCGACGACGCCGACCTGGATCGCGCCGCCGACATTGCGATGATGGCCAACTTCTACAGCTCCGGCCAGGTCTGCACCAACGGCACGCGCGTGTTTGTGCCAAAGCACCTGCAAGCCGCGTTCGAAGCCAAGATTGCCGAGCGTGTTGCGCGCATCCGCGTGGGCGACCCGCAAGATGCCAACACCAACTTCGGCCCGCTGGTCAGCTTCGCCCACATGGAAAGCGTGCTGGGCTACATCGCCAAAGGTAAGGAAGAAGGCGCCCGCGTACTGTGCGGCGGCGATCGCCTGACCGATGGTGCCTTCGCCAAAGGCGCCTACGTGGCCCCGACCGTATTCACTGACTGCACCGACGAGATGACCATCGTCCGTGAAGAAATCTTCGGCCCGGTGATGAGCATCCTCACTTACGAGACCGAAGCAGAAGTGATCCGCCGCGCCAACGACACCGACTTCGGCCTGGCCGCCGGCCTGGTCACCAAGGACCTGAACCGCGCCCACCGCGTGATTCACCAGCTGGAAGCGGGTATCTGCTGGATCAACGCCTGGGGCGAGTCCGACGCGAAGATGCCGGTCGGTGGCTACAAGCAGTCGGGTGTGGGCCGTGAGAACGGGATCAGCTCGCTGAACAACTTCACTCGCATCAAATCGGTACAGGTTGAGCTGGGCGACTACGCCTCGGTGTTCTAAGACCCGAGTTTTGTATTGCCTGTCAGGCCGCCATCGGGGGCAAGCCCCCTCCCACATTTGACTGTGTTTACACATCTGAAACTGCGAACACAGTCAGTGTGGGAGGGGGGCTCGCCCCCGATGAGGCCCGACCTGACCACACATCAAAGAGGGTGCATTTATGTCCCAAGAATACGATTACATCATTGTGGGTGCCGGCTCCGCCGGTAACACCCTGGCGACCCGTCTGACCGAAGACGAAGGCGTCACCGTCCTGCTGCTGGAAGCCGGCGGTCCTGACTACCGTCTCGACTTCCGTACCCAGATGCCCGCCGCCCTGGCATTCCCGCTGCAAGGCCGCCGCTACAACTGGGCCTACGAAACCGATCCAGAGCCGCACATGAACGGCCGCCGTATGGAATGCGGGCGCGGCAAGGGCCTGGGTGGCTCTTCCTTGATCAACGGCATGTGCTACATCCGTGGCAACGCCCTGGACTACGACAACTGGTCGAAACTGCCCGGTCTGGAAGACTGGACCTACCTCGACTGCCTGCCGTATTTCCGTAAAGCCGAAACCCGTGACATCGGCCCCAACGACTACCACGGCGGCGACGGCCCGGTCAGCGTGACGACGCCCAAAGCCGGCAACAACCCGCTGTTCCACGCCATGGTCGAAGCCGGCGTACAGGCCGGTTACCCGCGTACCGAAGACTTGAACGGCTACCAGCAGGAAGGCTTCGGCCCGATGGACCGTACCGTCACGCCAAACGGCCGACGCGCCAGCACCGCGCGCGGTTACCTGGACACGGCTAAAAAGCGTTCGACCCTGACCATCGTCACCCACGCCCTGACCGACAAAGTGTTGTTCGAAGGCAAGCGTGCCGTTGGCGTGCGTTACCTGATCGGTGCCGCCGAAGAGCGCGTCGAAGCCCGCGCCCGCAAGGAAGTGCTGGTGTGCAGCGGCGCAATCGCCTCGCCGCAGCTGCTGCAACGCTCCGGTGTCGGCCCGGCCAAACTGCTGGAAAGCCTCGACATTCCGGTGGTCCATGACCTGCCCGGTGTCGGCGAAAACCTGCAAGACCACCTTGAGCTGTACCTGCAATACGCCTGCACCCAACCGGTGTCGCTGTACCCATCGCTGCTCTGGTACAACCAGCCGGCCATCGGTGCCGAGTGGCTGTTCAACGGCACCGGCATCGGCGCCAGCAACCAGTTCGAGGCCGGCGGTTTTATCCGTACCCGTGAAGAATTCGATTGGCCGAACATCCAGTACCACTTCCTGCCGGTAGCGATTAACTACAACGGCAGCAACGGTGTGAAAGAGCACGGTTTCCAGGCGCACATGGGGTCCATGCGCTCGCCAAGCCGTGGCCGCGTGCAACTGAAGTCGAAGAACCCACGGGACTACCCGAGCATCCTCTTCAACTACATGGCCACCGAGCAGGATTGGCAGGAGTTTCGCGACGGCATCCGCCTGACCCGCGAAATCATGCAACAGCCGGCGCTGGACCCGTACCGCGGCCGCGAAATCAGCCCGGGCATCGAGGTGCAAACCGATGAGCAACTCGACAAGTTCATCCGAGAACACGCCGAAACCGCGTTCCACCCGTCCTGCTCGTGCAAGATGGGCACCGATGAGATGGCCGTGGTCGATGGCGAAGGCCGCGTGCATGGCATGCAAGGCCTGCGTGTGGTCGATGCGTCGATCATGCCGATCATCACCACCGGCAACCTGAACGCGCCGACGATCATGATCGCCGAGAAAATCGCCGACAAGATCCGTGGTCGCAAGCCGCTGCCGCGCAGCACCGCCGACTACTACGTGGCAGGCACCGCACCGGTGCGTGGCAAGCCGCTGCGTGAAGTGGGGCCGACTGCGCAGTAACCCATTCCCTGTGGCGAGCGGGCTTGCCCTAATGCCGTTCAGTTAAGCGTACATCGCCTTCTGTAGGAGCGAGCTTGCTCGCGAAAAACGTCAACGATAACGCGTGTTTCCTGAGTGAACGCGGCGCCTGTGAGTTCTTCGCGAGCAAGCTCGCTCCTACAAAAAAGCCTTAACTGAACGGCATTAGGGCTTGCCACAGGGGCACTTGCCACAAAGAATCACCTTTCCTTGATCAGCCCCCAGCCCAGGCCTACTCTGTTTGCCTGCCCGCGCTGAGCCGCCCACAAGGAAGGCCCCATGTTCGAACACCACGCCACACTCAAAAAACATTTCAGTGCCCTGCGCACCACCGCCGACTTCTTCTCCCTGCGCTACGTACGTGAGTCAGGCCACTACCTGTCGGTGCGCAAGAACGTCGCCGAACCGCCGCACCTGAACCACGACGCAGGCGCCATGCTCACCGTGCGTGTCAACGGCGTCGAAGCCTATGCCGCGACCCACGATATTTCCCTGGCCGGCCTGCAAGCGGCCCTTGAACGTGCCGAACAGCAAGCGCGCCTGATCAAGCCTCACGCCCTGCTCGACCTGCGCGATCAACAGGTCTCCAGCGACGTGGCCGACTACCTGTCACCGAACCTTGCGCAAGCCTTCCCTTCCTTGAGCGACTGCTACCAACTGCTGGGTGATGAATCCGCCGCCGTGCCCCGCGACGAACGCCTGGTCAACTGGGAAGTCAGCCTCGGCCTGAGCCACGTCGAGCAGATCTACCTCAATAATGCCGGGGCCGAACTGCGCCAGGCCCAACGGTTCGTATTCCCCGGCGTCAACGTCACGGCCTACGACGGCAACGACAGCCAGACCCGTACCCTCGGCGGCAGCAACTTCGGCCAGCAAGGCAGCTTTGACGTGATCGAGCGTTTTGGCCTGGTCGGCGCCGCACCCCGCATCGCCGACGAAGCCCTGCAACTGCTGCTGGCGCCGAATACGCCCCAAGGCCCGCGCGACCTGCTGCTGATGCCCGACCAGATGATCCTGCAAATCCACGAATCCATCGGCCATCCACTGGAGCTCGACCGCATCCTGGGTGATGAGCGCAATTACGCCGGCACCAGCTTCGTCAAGGCCAGCGACTTCGGCCACCTGCAATACGGCTCCAAGCTGTTGAACGTGACGTTCGACCCGGACATTCCCGAACAACTTGCCAGTTATAGCCATGACGACGACGGCAGCGCCGCCAGCAAGCAGTTCCTGATCCGCGAAGGGCTGCTGCTCAAGCCGTTGGGCGGCGCGCTGTCGCAATTCCGTTCGGGCATGAACGGTGTGGCCAACAGCCGTGCCAGCAGTTGGAACCGCCCGCCGATCGACCGCATGGCCAACCTGAATATCGAAGCCGGGGATAAGAGCCTGGCGCAACTGATTGGCGGCATCGAACACGGCATCCTGATGTCGACCAACCGTTCGTGGTCGATCGACGATGCGCGCAATAAATTCCAGTTCGGCTGCGAGTGGGGCCAGTTGATTGAAAACGGTGAGCTCAAGGGCGTGGTGAAAAACCCCAACTACCGGGCTATCTCCGCGCAGTTCTGGCGCAACCTCAGCGCAGTGGGCGACGCCAGCACCTTCAAGGTCCTGGGCACGCCCAACTGCGGCAAAGGCGAACCCAACCAGGTGATCCGCGTCGGCCATGCCTCGCCCGCCTGTGTATTCAGCAACGTTGATGTATTCGGGGGAGATGCCTGATGAACAACTTCAAGGCATTGGTGCAGTGGCTCAAGCAGGCCCTCACCGACAAGGAACAATTTCACCTGGGCTATGCCGCCGAATCGTCCGAGTTCGTGCGTTTCAACCACGCCAAGGTGCGTCAGGCCGGGCAGGTGCGGCAGGCCAGCCTCACCCTCAAGCTGATCAATGACGGCCGCCATGCCGACCTGGGCATCACCCTGGCCGGCGAACCGGAGCTGGACCGCCAGCGCCTCGCCGACGGCCTGCAACAGTTGCGTGAAACCTTGCCACTGCTGCCGCACGACCCGTACTTGCTGCTCAACCACAACGCCTGGCAAAGCCACAACGAACAGGCGCGCCCCCTGCCCGACCTGGCGCGAGTGCTGGAGGAAATCAGCCAGGCGGCGCACGGCGTCGACCTGGTCGGCTTTTATGCCGCAGGCCCGATCAGCCGTGGCTTTGCCAGTTCCAACGGCGCATTTGGCTGGCACCAGGCCAATAGCTTCAACTTCGATTTCAGCCTGTTCCACGCCAATGGCGAAGCGGTGAAAGCCAGTTATGCCGGGCACACCTGGAACAGCGACGAGTTCGCCCGGCGCTTCCAACTGGCCCGCCAACAGCTGGAGTTCCTCGACCGCCCGCTGCACACACTGGCGCCTGGGCAATACCGCGCCTACCTGGCCCCCGCGGCGCTGGAAGAAATCATCAGCATCATCACCTGGGGTGGTTTTTCCGCCCAGGCCATCGCCAGCAAAGGCAGCTCGTTGCAACGGTTGTATGCCGGCGAACAATCGCTGAGCCCGCTGGTGACGGTGGATGAGCAGATCAGCGGCTCCCTGAGCCAGGCGTTTTCCACCGAGGGCTACCCGCGCAGCGATGTCACGCTGATCAACGCCGGCAAAGCCGATGGCCAACTGGTGAACTCGCGCAGCGCCGCTGAATACGGCCTCAGCGCCAACGGCGCCAGCCGCGACGAATCCCCCAGTGCCTTGCAGATGGCGGCGGGCACCTTGGCCCAGGCCGATATCCTCAAGCAACTGGGCACCGGGCTGTATATCAGCAACCTGTGGTACCTGAACTACTCCGACCTGCCGGCCGCCCGCCTGACCGGCATGACGCGCTTCGCCACGTTCTGGGTGGAAGACGGTGAGATCAAGGCGCCGGTCAGCACCATGCGCTTTGATGACAGCGTCTACAGCTTGCTCGGGTCGCAGTTGGAGGCCCTGACCGCCGAGCGCGAACTGCTGCTGTCGGCCAGTACCTACAGCCAACGCAACACCGCGTCCAACCTGTTGCCGGGCGCCCTGGTTAAACGCCTGACCCTGACCCTGTAAATACAACCCCTGTGGGAGGGGGCTTGCCCCCGATGGCGGTGTGTCAGTCAATGAGTACTTTGCTGATACACCGCCATCGGGAGCAAGCTCCCTCCCACCTTGTCCTGTGCTGATTTCAGACATCCCGGTTTCAGCCCTTCCTACCGTAAATTCTCTTCCTCCCAGTCTGCATGGGCAGCCTGTTGTCGCCTGCGAAAAACCTCGTTATAAGAGTTAGTGGCCCCCCGCCACCTCATCCACGAGAGCATGACCTTGCCCGGGAAGGGCAAGCTGGAGCGTTGACATGAACCATGGAAGTTTTGTCATTGAAAAGCTGTTCAAGCACTACAACGTTCATGTTGAGCAGCTAGGAAACGATTCGGAAAAGAAGACCATCTTGATGGTCAATGGCGCACTGTCCACCACACGCTCATTCGCCCGCACCAGCAAATGCCTGGCCGAGCATTTCAATGTGCTGTTGTTCGACCTGCCGTTCTCCGGCTATTCGCGCGAGTACAACACCGACCTGGACCTGGTGACCAAGGACGACGAAGTCCAAATCCTGCGCGCGCTGGTCGAGCGCTTCCAGGTCAACCACCTGGTGTCGGCCTCGTGGGGCGGTATCTCCACGCTGCTGACCCTGGCGCATAACCCGCCGTCGATCGAAAGTTCGGTAGTCATGGCCCTGGCGCCCAACCTGAACCAGGCCATGCTCGACTATGTGGAGCGGGTACGCGTGCTGATCGAGGCCGATGACAAATCCGCCGTCGGCCACTTGCTCAACGAGACCGTCGGCAAATACCTGTCGCCCCGGCTCAAGCGCAACAACCATCGGCACCTGTCGAACATGGCCACCACCGAGTACCGCCAGGCGCGTTTCCATATCCACCAGGTGTTGGCGCTGGGCGATGGCAACTACCTGCCCCAGCTCAAACAGATCGAAACCCCGGTGCACTTTCTCAACGGCACGCTGGACGAATACACCCCGGCCGCCGATGCCCAGTTGTTCAAGCACTACGTCGGCCACAGCAGCTTTGCCGTGGCGGAACATACCGGGCATTTACTCGACCTGGAGTCCCGTGAGTCAGCCCTCGCGGTGCACCGCGCGCTGTTGGATTTCTTGGTGGGAGAGCACGCAAAGCTGTCGGATTTAGACGAACCGCCAGTGGGAAAAGGAGCGACGAATGGCGCATAATCGCCAACACATAGCCGGCTAACAAAAAGGTACCCCATGCCAGATCGTGCCCCTCTCGATGCCAAGACTGCCCGCTGGCTCCCCTGGGTAGTAGCGATTGCCTTCTTCATGCAATCGCTGGATGGGACGATTCTCAACACGGCACTGCCGGCCATGGCCCGGGACCTGGCGGAAAACCCGCTGCGCATGCAAGGGGTGGTGATCGCCTACATGCTCACCGTCGCCTTGCTGATCCCGGCCTCGGGCTGGATCGCCGACCGCTTCGGCACCAAGAAAATCTTCTTCGGCGCGATCATGCTGTTCAGCATCGGCTCCTTGCTGTGTGCCCTGTCCAGCAGCCTGACCATGCTGGTGGGCGCACGGGTCATCCAGGGCCTCGGCGGTGCGTTGATGCTGCCGGTTGGCCGGCTCGTGGTTCTACGTGCTTACCCCCGCTCCGAATTGGTGCGGATCATGGGTTTCATTACCATCCCCGGCCTGCTCGGGCCCTTGCTCGGCCCGACCATGGGCGGTTGGATGGTGCAATACCTGACGTGGCACTGGATCTTCCTGATCAACCTGCCGGTGGGCATGATCGGTTGCTATGCCGTGTGGAAACTCATCCCCGACCTGCGCGGCAGCGAACGTACGCGCTTCGATGGCATCGGCTTCCTGCTGTTCGGCGCAGCGATGGTGCTGATCACCATTGCCATGGAAGGCTTGGGCGAACTGCACCTGCCGCACCTGCGGGTGATGTTGCTGCTGTTCGGCGGGTTGGCGTGCCTGGCGGCGTATTGGCTGCGCGCCGGGCATATCGATAACCCGCTGTTCTCGCCGGCGCTGTTCAAGACCCGCACCTTTGCGGTGGGCATCCTCGGTAACCTGTTCGCGCGCCTGGGCAGCGGTGCCTTGCCGTTCCTGGTGCCGTTGCTGCTGCAAGTGGCCCTGGGGTATTCGCCGTCCCAGGCCGGGATGAGCATGCTGCCCCTGGCGGCCGCGGCGATGTTCGCCAAGTCGGTGGCGCGCCCGCTGATCGAGCGCCTGGGTTATCGCGTGGTGTTGACCGGCAACACCCTGGCCCTGGGCATCATGCTGGCGAGCATGGGCCTGGTCAGCGAGCAAACACCCTACCCGCTGTTGCTGGGCATGCTGGCGGTGCTGGGGGCGATCAACTCCCTGCAATTTACCGCCATGAACACCGTGACCCTGATCGACCTCGACGACGCCCAGGCCAGCAGCGGCAACAGTTTGCTGTCGGTGGTGGCGCAATTGTCCCTGAGCCTGGGGGTGGCCTGCGCCGGTGCGTTGCTCGGGGGCTTCACCGCCGAATCGGGCAACGACGGCGTCAGCACGGTACTCGGCGCGTTCCAACTGACCTTCCTCACGGTGGGCATCATGGCGATGCTGGCGGCGGCGATCTTCCTGCAATTGTCGCCAAAAGACGGCAAACGTGTGGTCAGCCGCGAACACCACATCGAGCACTAGCAGGCGTCTCGTCGAGAACTTGCAGGGAAAATCCCATAGGGCTGGTACACTGCGCGACATTTTGTTTTGCAGAGCCAGTCCCGTGACCACCATCGCCACCGCTTTTAATACTTTGCCGCTCTCCGCCGCCATGCTGGCTAACCTCGACTCGCTGGGTTATGCCGAGATGACGCAGATCCAGGCGCAAAGCTTGCCGGTGATCCTCAAGGGGCTGGACCTGATCGCGCAGGCCAAGACCGGCAGTGGCAAGACCGCCGCCTTCGGCATCGGCCTGCTGAACCCGATCAACCCGCGCTACTTCGGCTGCCAGGCCCTGGTGATGTGCCCGACCCGTGAGCTGGCCGACCAGGTCGCCAAGGAAATCCGTCGCCTGGCCCGTGCCGAGGACAACATCAAGGTACTGACCCTGTGCGGTGGCGTGTCCCTCGGCCCGCAGATCGCCTCCCTGGAACATGGCGCCCACGTGATCGTCGGCACCCCGGGCCGTATCCAGCAGCACCTGCGCAAGGGTTCGCTGGTGCTCGATGGCTTGAACACGCTGATCCTCGACGAAGCCGACCGCATGCTCGACATGGGCTTCTACGACGCCATCGAAGACATCATCAGCAAGACCCCGGCACGCCGCCAGACCCTGCTGTTCTCGGCCACCTACCCGGTGAGCATCAAGCAGTTGGCCTCCAAGTTCATGCGCGCGCCGCAGCAAGTCAAAGCCGAAGCCTTCCACTCCGACGACCAGATCGAGCAGCGTTTCTTCGAAATCTCGCCGGAAGAGCGCATGGACGCGGTGACGAAAGTCCTCGCGCACTTCCGCCCGGCATCGTGCGTGGCGTTCTGCTTCACCAAGCAGCAAGTGCAGGAAACCGTCGACCACCTGACGTCCAAGGGTATTTCCGCCGTCGGCCTGCATGGCGACCTGGAACAGCGCGACCGCGACCAGGTACTGGCGATGTTCGCCAACCGCAGCACCTCGGTGCTGGTGGCGACCGACGTCGCCGCCCGTGGCCTGGACATCGACTCGCTGGACATGGTGATCAACGTCGAACTGGCCCGCGACTCGGAAATCCACATCCACCGCGTCGGCCGTACCGGTCGTGCCGGTGAGACCGGCATCGCCATCAGCCTGGTGGCGCCTTCCGAAGCGCACCGCGCCCAGGCCATCGAGCAACTGCAAAAGTCGCCGTTGAACTGGGACCAACTGGACAACCTCAAGCCGCAAAGCGGTGGCCCGCTGCTGCCGCAGATGAGCACCCTGTGCATCGCCGCCGGCCGTAAAGACAAAGTGCGCCCGGGCGATATCCTTGGCGCATTGACCGGGGAAGCCGGCATCCCAGGCGCCCAGGTGGGCAAGATCGCGATCTTTGACTTCCAGGCCTTCGTGGCCGTGGAGCGTGGCGTCGCCAAGCAGGCGTTGCAGCGTTTGAATGACGGCAAGATCAAGGGCCGTTCGTTGCGCGTTCGCATCCTGTAAAAAACCCACCCCCCTTGTAGGAGCGAGCTTGCTCGCGAAAAACGTCAACGATCACGCAGCGCTATCAGGTAGCCCGTGTCGTCTATGGGGTTTTCGCGAGCAAGCTCGCTCCTACAGGGATCGTACTGATTCATAGATGAGGACATTGCTGTGCGCTCGACCGAAGTTGTGATCATTGGCGCCGGCGCCGCAGGCTTGATGTGCGCCCTGACCGCTGCGGGGCGTGGGCGCAAGGTGATGTTGATCGACCATGCCAACAAGGCCGGCAAGAAGATCCTGATGTCCGGCGGTGGCCGCTGCAATTTCACTAACCTGTACACCGAGCCGGCCAACTTCCTTTCGCACAACGCGCACTTCTGCAAGTCCGCCCTGGCCCGTTATACCCAGTGGGATTTCATCGGCCTGGTGGCCAAGCACGGCGTGCCGTACCACGAGAAGAAACTCGGCCAACTGTTTTGCGATAACAAGTCCAGCGACATCCTCGGCATGTTGCTCGACGAATGCATCCAGACCGGCGTGAGCCTGCACCTGGATACGTCTATCCAGGAAATCGCCAAGCTCGATAACGGCTACCAGTTGCAGACCACCTTGGGTGAACTGCGCTGCGAATCCCTGGTGATCGCCACCGGCGGCCTGTCGATTCCAACCCTGGGCGCTACCGGATTTGGCTATCAAGTGGCCAGGCAGTTCGGCCACGAACTGCTGCCGACCCGCGCCGGGCTGGTGCCGTTCACCATCACCGACCAGCTCAAGGACTTGTGCGGCGAGCTGTCCGGCACCTCGGTGGATTGCCTGGTCAGCTGCAACGGCCAGAGCTTTCGCGAGAACATTCTGTTTACCCACCGCGGCCTGAGCGGCCCGGCGATCTTGCAGATTTCTTCGTACTGGGAGCCCGGCGACACAGTCGAGATCAACCTGCTGCCCGACCACGACGCCCACAGCTGGCTGCAACAGCAACAGGTCGAGCGGCCCAACAGCGAGCTGAAAACCTTGCTGGGTGAAATCTTCACCAAGAAAATGGCCAACTTGCTGTCGGAAACCTGGTTCGTGTCCAAGCCGATGAAGCAGTACACCCACGCCGAAGTGGCGGATATCGCCAGCAAGCTGGGGAACTGGCAATTGGTGCCGGCAGGCACCGAAGGTTATCGCACCGCCGAAGTGACGCTGGGCGGCGTGGATACGCGGGAAGTGTCGTCCAAGACCATGGAATCACTGAAAAGCCCGGGCTTGTACTTTATTGGGGAAGTGCTGGATGTGACCGGGCACCTGGGCGGGTTTAACTTTCAGTGGGCGTGGGCGTCGGGTTACGCCGCAGCGCAGTACGTCTGAAGGATGTACCCCTCCCACATTTTGATTTGTGGTGTGCCTGGGAATAATTTGCTGTCAGATGTGATCGCCACGCTTGCCGTGGCGTCCTTGATAGCTCAATTTAGCGGCAACGTCCCGGAAGACTCCAGACTTCATGTCATCGACCTCGTTCAAGCAGTCCATGCGGCGCCTGTGGGCGCTGGATAAATTCAGTTATAGCGTGCGGGTCTTCATCGCCCTTACCGGCAGCATGGCGCTGTGCTGGTACCAGGATGAAATGACACTGCTGATCCCACTGTTCCTGGGGATCATCGCCAGTGCCCTGGCCGAGACCGACGACAGTTGGCAGGGCCGCCTCAATGCCCTGGCGGTGACGCTGGTGTGTTTCAGCATCGCCGCGCTGTCCGTGGAGTTGCTGTTCCCCTACCCCTGGATTTTCGCAGTCGCCCTGGCCCTGGCCAGTTTCGGCCTGACCATGCTCGGGGCCCTGGGCGAACGCTATGGCGCGATTGCCTCGGCCACCTTGATCCTATCGGTCTACACCATGATCGGCGTGGACCAGCGCGGCGGCGCCGTCAGCGATTTCTGGCATGAACCCTTGCTGCTGGTGGCCGGTGCCGCCTGGTACGGCGTGTTGTCGGTGCTGTGGCAGGTGCTGTTTTCCAACCAGCCGGTACAGCAGAGCCTGGCGCGCCTGTTTCGAGAGTTGGGGCATTATCTCAAGCTTAAATCGTCGCTGTTCGAGCCGATCCGCCAACTGGATGTGGAGGCGCGGCGCCTGGAACTGGCCCAGCAAAATGGCCGAGTGGTGGCGGCGCTCAATGCGGCCAAGGAAATCATCCTGCACCGCGTCGGCAATGGCCGACCGGGTTCGAAGGTCAGCCGCTACCTCAAGCTGTACTTCCTGGCCCAGGACATCCATGAACGCGCCAGTTCGTCCCACTACCCCTACAACGCCCTGGCCGAGGCCTTCTTCCACAGCGATGTGCTGTTCCGCTGCCAGCGCCTGCTGCGCCAGCAAGGCAAGGCCTGCCAGGCCCTGGCCGAGTCGATCCAACTGCGCCAGCCGTTCATTTATGACGCCCACTTCGCCGAAGCCCTGGGCGACCTGAATGCCTCCCTGGAACACCTGCGCATCCAGAGCAACCCGGCCTGGCGCGGCCTGCTGCGCTCGTTGCGTGCCCTGGCGGCCAACCTCTCGACCCTGGATCGCCTGCTGGGCGACGCCAGCAATCCCGACGCCCTGGCCGACGCTACCGACAGCAACCTGCTGGACCGCGCCCCGCGCAACCTCAAGGAGATGTGGACGCGCCTGCGCACCCAACTCACACCGACGTCGCTGCTGTTCCGTCACGCCTTGCGCCTGGCCCTGGCGCTGACCGTCGGCTATGGCGTCCTGCACGCGATCCACGCGTCCCAAGGCTACTGGATCATCCTCACCACCCTGTTCGTCTGCCAGCCCAACTATGGCGCCACGCGGCGCAAGCTCGGTCAGCGGATCATCGGCACGGCCATCGGCCTCACCGTAGCCTGGGCACTGTTCGACCTGTTCCCCAGCCCGCTGGTGCAATCGATGTTCGCCATCGCCGCAGGCCTGGTGTTCTTTATCAACCGCACCACCCGCTACACCCTGGCCACGGCGGCGATCACCTTGATGGTGCTGTTCTGCTTTAACCAAGTGGGCGATGGCTACGGGTTGTTCCTGCCACGCCTGTTCGATACGTTGCTGGGCAGCGTGATTGCCGGCCTGGCGGTGTTCCTGTTCCTGCCGGACTGGCAAGGCCGCCGCCTGAACAAAGTGCTGGCCAACACCCTGACCTGCAACAGCATCTACCTGCGCCAAATCATGCAGCAGTATGCTGTCGGCAAGCGCGATGACCTGGCCTACCGCCTGGCTCGACGCAATGCGCATAACGCCGACGCGGCCCTGTCCACCACCTTGGCCAATATGCTGATGGAACCGGGGCACTTCCGTAAGGAAGCCGATGTGGGCTTCCGCTTCCTGGTGCTGTCCCACACCCTGCTCAGCTACTTGTCAGGGCTCGGCGCGCATCGGGAAACCCAACTGCCGGCCGAGGTGCGTGAGCATTTGATCGACGGCGCCGGCAAGACACTGGCGGCAAGCATCGATGAGATCGCCGAGGGCTTGGCCAACAAACAGCCGATTGCGATTCAGAGTGATGCCGAGGAAGCGCTGGCAACCGACCTGGAGCAGATGCCGGACGAGATCGATGAAGGGCAACGGTTGGTGCAAACGCAGTTGGCGTTGATTTGCCGGCAGTTGGGGCCGTTGCGCACCTTGGCGGCGCATTTGATCAAGGACACCAGCGCGGCTTAGGTCGCTATCGGGGGCTTGCTCCCGATGAGGCCCGCACAGGCACTACATGCCATGGGCCTTCATCAACCGCGCATAACTGCCATCAGCCTTCATCCTGGCAATCTCGCGGTCAAAGCTGGCGACGATCTGCGCATGCTCAGGGTTCTTCAGGCTGACCAGGATATGCAGGCTATTTTCGCTCAAGGGCTTGGGCAAAAACTCCACCGCATTGCGCACCCGCGCCGATTCGCGTGACAGGTAATAGCGCGCCACATATTCATCCTCCACCGTCAACCGCACGCGCTGCGCCGCAAGCATGCGCACGGCCATGGCAAAGTTATGCACAGGGACTTTCTGCAATTGCGCATCCTGGTCGAACGCCGGCGAATACACGTACCCGCGCACCACGGCGATAGGCTCATCGTGCAATTGCTCAAGGTTCTGGAACTCGATCGGGTCATCACGGCGCTTGATAAAACGCACACGGTTCACCAGGTATTCCGCGGAAAACTGCCCCAACTGCGTGCGAGCATCGTCGTACCAGGCGTTGATCAGTACGTCATAGCGCCCATCGCCCACCCCCATCAGTGCGCGAGCCCAGGGCACCTGTTCGAAATCACTGGCGTACCCGGCGCGGGCCAAGGCCGTGGTGACAATGTCGGTGGCCAGCCCGCCATTGATCAAGGTGGCATCGGTAAAGGGTGGCCAGGCATCCGCTACCAGGCGCAGACGCTCTGCGAACACTGGCTGGGCCAGCAATAAAACTCCAATCAAAGCAACGGCACGAGAGAATCGCGGCATGCTTAAAGTCCTTGGCAGGCAGGCGGTAGCCCTTACTCAGGCGAGGCCTGAGGCTCTAACAGTAGTTCAGATTACACAAGAAGCCGACGGCAGATGCACACAATGATGGCGAATTGACGTCACTCACAAAAATAGCTGATTTCGACACAAAGGCGTGGCGCGCTTACTATCCAGAACAGACATTGATAAAGAGAACGCACCATGACAGTCGAATGGGTCTGCAAACATCACAATGACCTGGGCAAGGAGCAGCTCTACGCCATCCTGCGCCTACGCAGCGAAGTCTTTGTCGTCGAGCAGAAGTGCATCTACCAGGACATCGACGGGCAGGACCTGGAAGGCGATACCCACCACCTGATGGCCTGGCAGGACGACCAGTTGGTGGCTTACCTGCGCCTGTTGGACCCGGAGTCCCAGGGCGGCGACGTGGTGATCGGGCGGGTAATCGTGGCCCCCATGGCGCGCGGCACCGGGCTGGGGCACCTGATGATGCAGGAAACCCTCAGGCAGATTGACGATATCTGGCCAGAAACGCCGATATTCCTGTCAGCCCAGGCCCATTTGCAAGGGTATTACGGTCGGTATGGTTTTCTGGTGGCGGGCGAGGAATACCTGGAAGACGATATTCCACATATTGGTATGCGGCGCGTTTGAGGCCGCCATCGGGGGCAAGCCCCCTCCCACATTTGAATGTAGTCACAGTTCAAACTGTGGGAGGGGCGGTGCGACGATTCGACTTGCCCCCGATGGCGTCAGCCAAATCCCCGCAGAACCTCAGGGATAACCCAATACCTGTTTGATGGACCCGAGATTCACCTCGATCCACCGCCGATCAATCGCGCCCCAATCCCGAATCCGATAATGCCCGGCATGGTTGCGGCCGCCATCTTGTTGTTCGAACTCACACACGATATCCAGGTCGGCCAGCGCCGCAATCGTGTCCTGCGCCGTGCGCCGGGGCATGCCCGTCAACTCGGTCAGCGCCGGTACGCTGCTGGCTTGCCCGCTGTCGATCAGGTACGCCACATAGAGCCGGCGGTAAAAGCTGCTCTTGGTCTTGCTCACATCCATGGTCGGTCGCCTTGTACGGTTAGGGCTTGCCCTGCAAGTCGCGATAGGTGAGGTACACCCGCAGGTCGAATTCCACCTGATGGTAGCCCGGCATCATGTACTCACAGAGTTTATAGAACGCCTTGTTGTGGTCCGACTCCTTGAAGTGCGCCAGCTCGTGCACCACGATCATGCGCAGGAACTGCGGCGCGGCCTCCTTGAACAGCGCGGCGATGCGGATCTCTTTCTTGGACTTCAGGTTGCCGCCCTGCACCCGGGAAATCGTGGTGTGCAAGCCGAGGGCGCGATGGGTCAGGTCCAGGCGGTTGTCGAACAGCACTTTGTCGATGGCCGGCGCGTTGCGCAGGTGCTCCTGCTTCAGGGCCAGCGCGTAGGCATACAACGCCTTGTCACTCTGCACGGCGTGGCGCTCGGGGTAACGCTGCTCCAGGTAGGCACCCAACTGGTCCTTGGCGATCAGTTGGCGCACTTGCTCCTGGAGGGCTGCGGGGTAGGCCTGGAGGTATTTCAGGGCGGTCATTGGGGGTCTGCAACAGGGTTCGGATGGGCGCCAGTGTAGCGAATTCAACGCACGCGAGCGCGCGCCCAGACGAGCACTTCCTCGGCCATCAACGGCTGCGCCGCCCATGGCCCCTGGATAAATCGGCAACCATTGGCCTTGAGCCACTCGGATTGCTCCTGCGTCTCTACGCCCTCGGCGATCACCAGCACCTCGAAGTGCTCGCACAATTGGATAATGCTGCGGGCCAGTGCGGCATCCCGCGCCGAACCCGGCAGGCGCGCGACCAGTTGCGGATCAAGCTTGAGGGTGTCGAACTCCAGGTCGCGCAGGTGAGCCAGGGAACAGTGGCCGCAGCCAAAGTCATCCAGGGCGATACGCACCCCGACCTGACGCAACAACTTGAGCTGCTTGGCAGACTCCTCAAGATTGCTCATCAGGCTGTCTTCGCTGATTTCCACCTCCAACTGCCGCCCCTGCAACCCATGCCGCTCCAGCACCTGCTGCAGTTGGCTGGACAGCTGCGGCATATTGAACTGGCTGCTGCTCAGGCTCACGCTCAGCACCAGTTCGTCATCCAAAGCCACCTGCCACATCTGGCGCTGCGCAGCGACCTGCAGGTAAATCCAGGCACTCAACTGGCTGATCAGCCGGGCCTCCTCCAGCAGCGGTAAAAACAGCCCCGGCGGCACATCACCGACGCTGGGGTGCTGCCAGCGCAATAGCGCCTCGACGCCGCGCAAGCGACCGTCCTCCAGGGACACCTGGGGTTGGTACACCAGGGTGAAGTCCTTGTTCTGAATCGCCGTGCGCACGCTGTCTTCAAGCATCAGCCGCGAACGAGCACGCCCGTTCATTTCCTGATCGTAATAGCGGTACTGCTGACGCCCCGCACGCTTGGCTTCGTACATGGCGATGTCTGCCGCACGCAGCAGACCGTTCAAGTCAGAACCGCAATCCGGGAAAGTGGCAATGCCGATGCTGACCCCGAGCATCACATCCAACCCGTCGACCTGCTGGCAAACAGACACACGCTCAATCAGTTTTTCCGAAATTTTCGCGGCCTGTTCCGGGAACTCCAGCTCCAGCAATGCCGTGAATTCGTCGCCGCCCATGCGTCCGAGAATGTCGCTGGCGCGCACGCTGCCCTGCAATTGTTCCGACACCCAGCGCAGCACCCGATCGCCAGCGTCATGCCCCAGTGAATCGTTGACCCGTTTGAACCCATCCAGGTCCAGGTACAGCAACACCAGCGACCGCTCGACGCGTTCGCCGCGCAACAACGCACTCTCTACTGCTTGATAGAAGCCGCGCCGATTCAGCAAACCGGTCAGCGGGTCTGTGACGGCCTGAAACTCCAGTTGCTGGTGCAGGTGACGTATTTCGGACATATCCAGCACCGTCACCACCATGGCCTTCTGCTCAGAGGGCAACGGCGCGCACGACAACGCCACCGGCACCTGTTGGCCGCGGCCTGTGCGCAGGATCGCATCATGCAAGCGCCAGGTTTCGCCCTGGCGGTAACCGGCATACATCTGCGAATCCAGCCAGGCAGGTACATGGGGTTTTTGCAGGAAGCCGAGGAACTCCTGGCCTTGCAGTTCCTGGATCGTGGCATTGAGCAGGCGCGAAATCGCCGGGTTGGCGTACTCGATCACTCCCCCCTCCCCCACCACCAGGATGCCTTCGGCGGCGTTGTCCAACACCGAGGCATTAAAGGCACGCGCCGATTCCAGGTCATGACTCAGGCGCTGCAGCGCCCGGCGATTACGCTGGTGCTCCAGCAACGCCTGGACCTTGGGCTTGAGGATATGCGGGTCGAACGGTTTGAACAGGTAGTCGATCGCGCCGCTGGCATAGCCCTCGAGCACGGCGGCGGGCGATTGGGCATTGGCACTGAGGAAGATGATTGGCGTCATCCGGGTGCGCTGGTTGCCGCGCATCAGGCGGGCGACTTCAAAGCCGTCCATGCCGGGCATCATCACATCCAGCAATACCAGATCAACTTCGAGCTGCAGCAGCAATTCCAGGGCTTCAAGACCTGAAGCAGCGGTCACCACATGCCAATCATCACGCTGCAAAAGTGCGCGCATGCTGATCAGGTTTTCCGGGTAGTCATCGACCACCAGAAGAACCGAACTGCCATCGCCGGGGAGTGGTGCGCATTCCATGCTACGTCTCTTCCTAAAGGAGCTGTCCCAGTCACTTCTGACAGAAAACCCGGACAAACTCTGAGGCATCACTCTAGCCTCGGTTCCCAAAAATCAGAAGTCACCGCGATGCCATCATTGCGCCAAAGCCTGGGAAGCCGACTAACGGTCAGTGCCTGCAGCCCACGGTTCATGGGCAACATGGCTTTTTGGCATTCCTTTGGCGCCAATAAATTGCCGAGCAATAATTAACAAGCGAGTGACGACCGCCTATAAAGAACCTGTCTGGCCCAAGGGCCATAGCCTACACCCCTCTGTAAAAAGGCCTACGCCCATGATTGATCTTTCCACCTGGAACCTGAGTATTCCGGTCGGCTCGCCCCCCGCGACCATCGACACCCCGAAGCTGATGAGCGGCTTCAATGACCAATATTTCCAGGCAGAAGGGAGCAATGTGCAATTCTGGACACCCGTCACCGGCACCCGTACCGAAAACGCCGTCTACCCCCGCAGCGAACTGCGTGAAACCTACGCCGACGGCCGCCTGCGTAACTGGACCTACCCTGACGCCGACAACTTCCTGCGCGCCACGCTGACCGTCAACCAGGTACCGTCCACCGGCAAGGTGGTGATCGGCCAGATTCACGCCTATGACAGCCAGAAGCCGCTGATCAAGCTGGAGTATCAATTCAAGGACAAAACCCAGACCGGCAACATCGTCGCCAAGGTCCGCATGCGTCCGGATGAGGATGAAAGCCGCGTGATCATCGTGGCTTCCAATGTGCCGCTGGAAAAAAGCTTCACCTACGTGATCAACCTCAACAAGGCCGGGCTGCTCAGTGTGTACGCCGCCGACAGTGAGTGGAACGAACGCATCGGTGCGGCGTGGGGCAGCAAACCCCTGTACTTCAAGGCTGGCGCGTATGTTCAGGACAACAGCGGGGATAGCAAGGAAGGCGCACGGGTGACGTTTGCCAAGCTGGATATCGACCACGAGTGAGCGGCGCCTCATTTCGCGTGGGCGTTGCCTGCCTGCGCGAACGCCTTGACGCCCCCCCTTGAGCGCCTCGGCCTGGCGGACTTCGCCGAGCGCGATCTGAACAATGTGGCCACTCGCATACACATGCGCGGCCGCTCACCAAGAGCGGCCGCCACTTTTCACGCGACGAGGTTGCCTGTCTACTGGGCAGGTAATTTCATCTGAGCTGGGCCCTTTGAATTCTCCAACTCAAAAGCACAGTCCGCGACCTTACTCGTTGCGCACTCATTATCCTTCCAACCAGAACCTTTAGGCACAGGAGGCAGGACAAACCTCTGGGACAACCTTAGATAGTCATCCTTACCTTTACCACTGTAATTACAGATTACATAGTTATAAGGCAACTTTGTTTCGCTGTCCGTTCCCTGCTTGATTGCCGAGCCCATAAACTTGAACCCTTTGACCATCGATTTATTGTCAATGGACTGCTCACCCTTCCACCCCTCTTCTTCAGCTGAAAACTGGATGCTCACCGCCTTGATGATTGAAACCTCGGGGCAAGATAACGGTGCCGCATATGCACTCCCCATCAACGCCAACGCGCCAATAGCAGCTAGACACTGAAGCGATTTTATAAGATATGGATGTGACATAGCCGTGTACACCTCTCTTTAATGAGTGACTCCAGCCTAGGCACGATGGCCAACGAGCGATACTGTCAAGGTTGACAGCTTTAAATATAAATTAGAAATAAGCGCCGGTAGTTTAATTGCGTTCAGCACGACCCCTGTAACGCCTCATGGATTTAATTACAGTTAAACAAGACGGATCTGAATGACACCCGACACTTAACTAAACCAACGGGCGCACCGAGCATTTTGTCTTATCAACTTGATCGAACTTAAAATGTTCAGCAAAGCATCAAAAACAACAAAGGGAAAACATTCAGTTCATTTAACTCGGTACCAAAAAAAGCCCGCATCACTGCGGGCTTCTTTTTAACGCCTGAGGCTTAATTCACCTTAGCGTTCAACTCACCTTTCAGGTAACGCTGGTACATCGCTTCCAACGAGATCGGCTTGATCTTCGAAGCGTTGCCGGCAGTACCGAACGCTTCATAGCGAGCGATACACACGTCACGCATCGCCGTCACGGTTGCGCCGAAGAATTTACGTGGGTCGAATTCGCTTGGGTTGGTGGCCATCAGGCGACGCATCGCACCGGTGGACGCCAGGCGCAGGTCGGTGTCGATGTTGACCTTGCGCACGCCGTACTTGATGCCTTCGACGATTTCTTCAACCGGTACGCCGTAGGTTTCTTTGATGTCGCCGCCGTACTGGTTGATGATCGCCAGCCACTCTTGCGGTACCGAGGAAGAACCGTGCATCACCAGGTGGGTGTTAGGGATGCGCTTGTGGATTTCCTTGATGCGGTCGATAGCCAGCACGTCGCCGGTTGGCGGCTTGGTGAACTTGTAGGCGCCGTGGCTGGTGCCGATGGCGATCGCCAGGGCATCCACCTGGGTCTTCTTGACGAAGTCAGCGGCTTCTTCCGGGTCAGTCAGCATCTGGCTGTGATCCAGCACGCCTTCGGCGCCAATACCGTCTTCTTCACCGGCCATGCCGGTTTCCAGGGAACCCAGGCAGCCCAGCTCGCCTTCAACCGACACGCCGCAGGCGTGAGCCATGGCCACGGTTTGTTGGGTCACGCGGACGTTGTACTCGTAGTCGGTCGGGGTCTTGCCGTCTTCGCCAAGGGAACCGTCCATCATCACCGAGCTGAAACCCAGTTGGATGGAGCGCTGGCACACGTCAGGGCTGGTGCCGTGGTCCTGGTGCATGCACACCGGGATGTGCGGGAATTCTTCGATCGCGGCGAGGATCAGGTGGCGCAGGAAAGGCGCGCCGGCGTATTTGCGGGCACCGGCCGAAGCCTGGACGATCACAGGGGAGTCGGTCTTGTCAGCGGCTTCCATGATGGCGCGCATCTGCTCAAGGTTGTTGACGTTAAAAGCTGGGACGCCGTAGCCGAATTCGGCTGCGTGGTCCAGCATTTGACGCATGCTGATAAGTGCCATTGTGTTGTCTCTCCCGGTCGAGGGTCGTTAATCGTGCAAGCCTGCCGTAGCGGCGGCTGCTATTCAAGTTATTGAAGGTCAGGCTTTGCATACCTGGCCTGCTGAATCGTTTTTTGTGAGCCGGACTCAACGCCGACATCACTTTGAAACCGTATCAATGTGGGAGGGGGCTTGCCCGCGATGGCGATTTACCTGTCGACATCGCGGGTGGCTGACCCAACGCTATCGGGGGCAAGCCCCCTCCCACATTGGGATCTCATTAATTTTGAGACCGTGTTCTGTTTACTGGGCCTTGCAGCCCCGCCCGATCAAATCGTCGGTGGCCACCCAGTAAACCAGGCCTTCCTCACCTTTTGTGTGAAACGCCAATTGGTCGTTGCTGTACAGCACGCCCGAGGCGGCAACGTCCTGCTTAAGGCGGTAAACCTGGTCGGAACCGCCGAGGCGTACATCCACCTCGCTGTGGGCCTGGTTAGCAAAGCGCCAGTTGACCTCGGCCTTGCTATCGCAGGTCCAAGTGGTCCATTTGTCGGCAGACTCTGCCTTGTTGAACATGTTCATGCTGCTGCAACCGGCCAGTAACGCCAGTGTTGCCAGGGCGAAAACGCCTTTCATTGCCAATCCTCGAACGGCGCCCCAAAAGGCCACCACTGCTGTCGGTTAGTTGATCAGACCCGTCAAGGGCAACCCTGTTCCTGACCGTTGGGCGCGGAGTCGTATTTCTCCAGGCGTTCATTGCCGATGCGCTTGTTGATCACCGGCATGGTCTCGGCTTGCCAATCGGCCTGATAGCAGCTTTTTTTCTGCGCTGGCGCGGGCTTGCCAACCTCCGGCGCAGCGTTCGGCGTACTGCCGCAGCCAGCCAACAGGCCCGCTGCGAGCACCAGTGCCAACGACTTGATCATGGGAATGCTCCTTTTCCTGATCGCGCGCCTTAGCCTTTGGCCCGGCTTTCCAGGACTTCAACGGCAGGCAGGACCTTGCCTTCAACGAACTCGAGGAACGCACCGCCACCGGTAGAAATGTAGGAGATCTGGTCGGCAACGCCATATTTATCGATGGCCGCCAGGGTGTCGCCGCCGCCGGCGATGGAGAATGCCGAGCTTTCGGCAATCGCCTTGGCCAGCACTTTGGTGCCATTGCCGAACTGATCGAACTCAAACACACCCACCGGGCCGTTCCACAGGATGGTCTGGGAAGCCTTGAGCAGCTCTGCGAAGTTGGCCGCGGTTTGCGGGCCGATATCCAGGATCATGTCGTCGGCGGCCACATCGTCGATCAGCTTGACGGTCGCTTCGGCGCTTTCCGCAAATTCCTTGGCCACGACCACGTCCACTGGCAGCGGTACGCTGACCTTGGCAGCGATGGCGCGCGCGGTGTCGAGCAGGTCCGGCTCGTACAGGGACTTGCCCACCGGGTGACCCGCGGCCGCCAGGAAGGTGTTGGCAATGCCGCCGCCGACGATCAACTGGTTACAGATCTGGCTGAGGCTATTGAGCACGTCCAGCTTGGTGGAAACTTTCGAGCCGGCCACGATGGCGGCCATTGGCTGTGCGGGCGCACCCAGGGCCTTGCCCAGCGCGTCCAGTTCAGCAGCCAGCAGAGGGCCGGCAGCGGCGACCTTGGCAAACTTGGCCACGCCATGGGTCGAACCTTCGGCGCGGTGGGCGGTACCGAAAGCGTCCATCACGAACACGTCGCACAGGGCCGCGTATTGCTGGGCCAGTTCGTCGCTGTTCTTTTTCTCGCCTTTGTTGAAGCGCACGTTTTCGAACAACACGATGTCGCCAGGCGTGACGTCGACGCCCCCCAGGTAGTCAGCCACCAGTGGCACGTCCCGGCCCAGGGCCTTGCTCAGGTAGTCAGCCACAGGCTTGAGGCTGTTTTCGGCGGAGAACTCACCTTCGGTCGGACGACCCAGGTGGGAGCAGACCATCACGGCCGCACCTTTTTCCAGAGCCAGCTTGATGGTCGGCAGCGAGGCCAGGATTCGCGCATCACTGGTGACAACACCGTCCTTGACTGGGACGTTGAGGTCTTCGCGAATCAGTACGCGCTTACCTTGCAGATCGAGGTCGGTCATCTTCAACACGGTCATGGGAGGCAATTCCTGAGGCTAAAGTTTTGGAGAGGCTGTTTGCAGATAGTGTTCTGCGACGTCCAGCATACGGTTGGCAAACCCCCATTCGTTGTCGAACCAGGCCAGGATGTTCACCAGCCTCGGGCCGGAAACGCGGGTCTGGCTGGCATCGACAATCGCCGAATGCGGGTCATGGTTGAAATCACAACTGGCGTGGGGCAACTCGGTATAGGCCAGAAGGCCCTTGAGCGGGCCGCTGGTGGCGGCGTCACGCAGGATCCGGTTGACCTCCTCGGCATCGGTGTCGCTGACGGTTTGCATGGTGATGTCCAGGCAGGACACGTTCACCGTCGGCACCCGTACGGCTTTGGCCTGAATTCGCCCGGCAAGTTCCGGCAACAGTCGTTCGATGCCGCGCGCCAGGCCGGTGGACACCGGAATCACTGACTGGAACGCCGAGCGCGTGCGGCGCAGGTCTTCGTGGTGATAGGCGTCGATCACCGGCTGGTCGTTCATCGCCGAGTGGATGGTGGTAATCGACACGTAGTCCAGGCCGATCGCCTGATCCAGCAGGCGCAACAGCGGTACGCTGCAGTTGGTGGTGCAGGAGGCATTGGACACCAGCAACTCATGACCGGTGAGGCAATCCTGGTTGATGCCGTAGACGATGGTGGCGTCGACATCCGCCTCGCTGGCCATCGGCTGGGAAAACAACACTCGCGGGGCGCCGGCATCGAGAAAACGCTGGCCATCGGCGCGGGTGTTATAGGCACCGGAGCATTCCAGCACCAGGTCGACGCCCAGCGCCGCCCAGTCGATGCCCTCGGGGGTGGCACTGCGCAACACTTTCACGCAGTCGCCCTTGATATGCAGACAATCGCCTTCGACCCGCACTTCGCCGGGAAAGCGGCCGTGGGTGGAGTCAAAGCGTGTCAGGTATTCGATACTGGCCATGTCGGCCAGGTCATTGATCGCGACAATTTCAAAACCGGCCGCCGCCCCTCGCTCGAACAGAGCACGCAAGACGCAACGACCAATGCGGCCGTAGCCGTTGAGTGCAACTTTGTAGGGACGCGGTTGGGGCATGGGGTTCTCGCAGTGGGGGCGACATAAACCATCTAACCAATGTAGGAGCGAGCTTGCTCGCGAAGATCGTCAACGATAACGCAGCGTTTCTGATGTGACGCGGCGCTCTCTCGTTCTTCGCGAGCAAGCTCGCTCCTACAGAGGGTGCGATGGGCAGTCGCCAACGCACATCTGTGTGCAGCGGCCAAATTGGCCGCCGCGTTCGCGCTTTAGTCTTCCAGCAGCTCTTCAGCCTGACCCAGGATGTTATCCAGGGTGAAACCGAATTCTTCGAACAACGCCGGTGCCGGCGCCGACTCACCGTAGGTGGTCATGCCGATCACGCGGCCTTCCAGGCCCACGTACTTGTACCAGTAGTCGGCGTGGGCCGCTTCGATGGCGATACGCGCGCTGACCTGCAACGGCAGCACCGACTGTTTGTAGTCGGCATCCTGGGCTTCGAACACGCTGGTGCACGGCATGGAAACAACGCGCACGTTGCGGCCCTGGGCAGTCAGCTTGTCGTATGCCTGGACGGTCAGGCCCACTTCGGAACCGGTGGAGATCAGGATCAGCTCCGGCTCGCCGATGCAGTCCTTGAGCACGTAGCCGCCACGGCTGATGTCGGCGATCTGCGCGTCGGTACGCACCTGGTGTTGCAGGTTCTGGCGAGAGAAGATCAGCGCCGAAGGGCCGTCCTTGCGCTCGATCGCATGTTTCCAGGCCACGGCGGATTCGACCGCGTCGGCTGGGCGCCAGCAATCCAGGTTCGGCGTGGTACGCAGGCTGGTCAGTTGCTCGACCGGCTGGTGCGTCGGGCCGTCTTCGCCCAGGCCGATGGAGTCGTGGGTGTACACATGGATCACACGCTTCTTCATCAGCGCCGCCATGCGGACTGCGTTACGTGCATATTCCATGAACATCAGGAAGGTCGCACCGTAAGGCACCAGGCCGCCATGCAGGGACACGCCGTTCATGATGGCGCTCATGCCGAACTCGCGCACACCGTAGTACATATAGTTGCCGCTGGCGTCTTCGGCCGAGACACCTTTGCAGCCTTTCCACAGGGTCAGGTTGGAACCGGCCAGATCGGCCGAACCGCCGAGGAACTCGGGCAGCAGCGGGCCAAAGGCGTTCAGGGTGTTCTGGCTGGCTTTACGGCTGGCGATGGTCTCGCCCTTGGCCGCGACTTCGGCGATGTAGGCCGAGGCTTTTTCCGAGAAGTCGGCAGGCAGGTCACCGGCCAGGCGGCGTACCAGCTCGTTGGCCAATTCCGGGAATTCAGCGGAGTAGGCGGCGAAGCGCTGGTCCCACTCGGCTTCGGTGGCCAGGCCTTTTTCCTTGGCATCCCATTCGGCGTAGATGTCGGCCGGGATTTCGAACGGACCGTGGTTCCACTTCAGCGCGGCGCGGGTCAGGGCGATTTCCGCGTCACCCAGGGGGGCACCGTGGCAGTCTTCTTTACCTTGCTTGTTGGGCGAACCGAAACCGATGGTGGTCTTGCAGCAGATCAGCGTCGGCTGCTCGCTCTTGCGGGCGGTGTCGATGGCGGTCTTGATTTCTTCCGGATCGTGGCCGTCGACATTGCGGATCACCTGCCAGTTGTAGGCTTCGAAACGCTTCGGGGTGTCGTCGGTGAACCAGCCTTCGACTTCGCCGTCGATGGAGATGCCGTTGTCATCGTAGAAGGCGATCAGCTTGCCCAGGCCCAGGGTACCGGCCAGGGAAGCGACTTCATGGGAAATGCCTTCCATCATGCAGCCATCACCCAGGAACACGTAGGTGTGGTGGTCAACGATGTGGTGGCCAGGGCGGTTGAATTGCGCGCCCAGGACTTTTTCAGCCAGCGCGAAACCTACGGCGTTGGCCAGGCCTTGGCCCAGGGGACCGGTAGTGGTCTCGACGCCTGGGGTGTAGCCGAATTCCGGGTGGCCCGGGGTGCGGCTGTGCAGCTGGCGGAAGCTCTTGAGGTCATCGATGGTGACGTCGTAGCCGGTCAGGTGCAGCAGCGAGTAGATCAGCATCGAGCCGTGGCCGTTGGACAGCACAAAGCGGTCACGGTCGGCGAACGATGGGTTGCTCGGGTTGTGCTTCAGGTAGTCACGCCAAAGTACCTCGGCGATATCCGCCATGCCCATCGGGGCACCGGGATGGCCGCTGTTGGCTTTTTGCACGGCATCCATGCTGAGGGCACGAATGGCGTTGGCACGCTCACGACGGCTGGGCATCGCTGTTCTCCTGAGGATTTTGAATAGTGAGTGATTAAAAGAAACGGAAAAAAGGACCGGCATTTTCCCTCAGCCACCGCCTGCGGGCAATGACAGATAGTCACTTGCAGGTGTTTTTCCTGTGCTTTGCGCGGCAATCGCTTGCAGAAACCTTTAACCGCTTCGTCTAAAGGTTATAGCGACTGTTTATAACCGCCACTTATCGTCCAATATCAAAACTTTTTGATATTGGCCTTGCGAGGAGACCCACCCGTCACTAGACTGCTGGCCTTATGAACCTACCCGTGCCCTCCCTGCGTCCTGACGACGGCGATGACCTGGCAGCCTTGTGCAAGGCCGCTGGTGACCCGTTGCGCCTGAACGTATTGCGCGCACTGGCCAACGACTCTTTCGGTGTACTGGAGTTGGCGCAGATTTTCGCCATTGGCCAGTCCGGCATGAGCCACCACTTGAAGGTATTGGCCCAGGCCGACCTGGTGGCCACCCGCCGCGAAGGCAATGCGATTTTTTACCGCCGCGCCCTGCCCCACTCCGACGTGCTCGGCGGAAAGCTTCATGCCGCCCTGCTCGACGAAGTGGACAGCCTCAACCTGCCCAACGACGTGCAATCACGCATCGGCCAGGTACACGGACAACGCGCTGCGGCCAGCCAGGACTTTTTCTCGCGGGTTGCCGAGAAGTTTCGTGCCCAGCAGGACCTGATCGCCGGTTTGCCCCAATATCGCGAAAGCGTACTGGCGCTATTGGACAAGCTGAGCTTCAGTCATGAGGCCACGGCATTGGAAGTCGGGCCTGGGGATGGCGGCTTTCTGCCAGAACTGGCGCGCCGTTTCGGCCAGGTCACCGCGCTGGACAACAGCCCGGCAATGCTTGAGCTGGCACGCCAGCTCTGCGAGCGCGAGGCGTTGGGCAATATCCGCCTGCAGTTGGCCGACGCGCTGACTCATACGGGCCTGAAGGCCGATTGCGTGGTGCTGAACATGGTCCTGCACCATTTCGCGGCCCCCGCCGACGCCCTCAAGCAGATGGCGAACTTGCTGCAACCCGGCGGTAGCCTGCTGGTTACAGATTTATGCAGCCACAACCAGAATTGGGCCAGGGAGGCCTGCGGTGATCTCTGGTTGGGTTTTGAACAGGACGACCTGGCCCGTTGGGCCACCGCTGCGGGGCTCGTTCCCGGGGAAAGCCTCTATGTAGGTTTACGTAATGGTTTCCAGATTCAGGTCCGCCATTTTCAGCGACCGGCTGGCGACACTCACCATCGGTAAATATCAGGAAAACATCGAGATGAGCGAATACTCCCTTTTCACCTCCGAGTCCGTGTCTGAAGGGCATCCGGACAAAATCGCCGACCAGATTTCTGATGCGGTGCTGGACGCCATCATTGCTGAAGACAAGTTCGCCCGTGTGGCGTGCGAGACTCTGGTGAAAACCGGTGTAGCGATCATCGCTGGCGAAGTGACCACTACCGCCTGGGTTGACCTGGAGCAGATCGTTCGTGACGTGATCACCGACATCGGCTACAACAGCTCCGACGTCGGCTTTGACGGCGCTACCTGCGGCGTGATGAACATCATCGGCAAGCAGTCCCCTGACATCAACCAGGGCGTCGACCGGGCCAAGCCTGAAGATCAGGGTGCCGGCGACCAGGGCCTGATGTTCGGCTACGCCAGCAACGAAACCGACGTGCTGATGCCAGCACCGATCACCTTCTCGCACCAGCTCGTGCAACGTCAGGCCGAAGCGCGCAAATCCGGCCTGCTGCCTTGGCTGCGCCCGGACGCCAAGTCCCAGGTGACCTGCCGTTATGAAGGCGGCAAGGTGGTCGGCATCGACGCAGTCGTCCTGTCGACCCAGCACAACCCGGACGTTTCCTACGCTGACCTGCGCGAAGGCGTGATGGAACTGATCGTCAAGCACGTGCTGCCCGCCGAACTGCTGAGCAAAGACACCCAGTTCCATATCAACCCGACTGGCCAGTTCATCATCGGTGGCCCGGTCGGCGACTGCGGCCTGACCGGTCGCAAGATCATCGTTGACAGCTACGGCGGCATGGCCCGGCATGGCGGTGGCGCGTTCTCCGGTAAAGATCCGTCCAAGGTTGACCGTTCCGCGGCCTACGCCGGTCGCTACGTCGCCAAGAACATCGTCGCCGCCGGCCTGGCCGAGCGCTGCGAGATCCAGGTGTCCTACGCCATCGGCGTGGCCCAGCCTACGTCGATCTCGCTGAACACTTTCGGTACCGGCAAGATCAGCGATGACAAGATCGTCAAACTGGTGCGCGAGATCTTCGACCTGCGCCCTTACGCGATCACCACCATGCTCGACCTGCTGCACCCGATGTACCAGGAAACCGCAGCCTACGGCCACTTCGGTCGTACCCCTGCGCAGAAGACCGTCGGCGACGACACCTTCACCACCTTCACCTGGGAAAAGACCGACCGCGCCAACGACCTGCGCATTGCTGCCGGCCTGTAATCGCTCGCGTCATCCAAAGCCCTGCCGGGTTTTCCCGGCGGGGCTTTTTATTGTCGGGTGAATCGCGGTGACGTTCACATTTTTTGGATCCAAAGCTTGCAGGCCAAATAATGGCCCACTAGAATCCGCGCCCTCTCGGGCCCTCCACCTTAATTGGATATTGCACTGCGCCAGCCCGGGATAGATAAGTGCGCAGGCAATCGAACATTGAGGTTTTTCATGCGCATCTCCACGCTCGTCCCCGCCGCCCTTCTGCTCAGCCTGCTCGCCCTGCCGGCCCACGCCGCCGACCTGAGCGCCCTGAGTGGCGCCCTGACCTCCCAACTGGGTGGCAATGCCGGCGACTGCCAGAAGCAAGCCGCAGACCTGCAAACCAAAATCGATGCGGCCGAAGCCAGCAAAGACACCATGAAAGTGAAGGCATTCAAAGCCGCACAAGACCAGATCAACAAAGGTTGCAACAAACTCGCGGAAACCCAAGCCAAAGCCGACGCCAAGCAGCAAAACCAGGAAGCCAAGGCGGATAAGCCGGACGCCGTGAAAGCCTTGGGTGGTTTGTTCAAGTAACTGGAAACACCCGGTAAAAAGCCCCGCACTGCCGGGGCTTTTTTGTGGAAGAGAGGATCATTTAGGCTGGGCGCCCTTTTCGAGCAAGGATGCTCATGATGCGTTCAGTGATCACTCTTCTAGTCAGTGCTCTGCCCATTTTGTGTTGGGCAGATGAATGCCCTGATGAAGCCAGGTCGCAGGTCAATACCCTAGCCGAACACATTCGCCTGTGGGATGACAGCTACCATCGACTCGGCCATTCGCCCATCAGCGATGAGCTCTACGACCAGGCCCGCCAGCGCCTGGCCAACTGGCGCCAATGCGTCTCCCCCTCCGCGGCGACCACAGACAAACCGCTGGCCAGTTCACGCGGCTCCGTGCCGCACCCGATTGCCCATACGGGCCTGGAAAAACTGCTGGATGAACAGGCCGTTGGCGAATGGTTGCGCGTGCGCCAGGATGTCTGGATTCAACCCAAGGTCGACGGCGTTGCCGTCACGCTGGTGTACCGCCAGGGCCACTTGAGCCAAGTCATCAGCCGCGGTGACGGCCGACTCGGCCAGGATTGGTCAGCCTCTTCCAGCAGGATCCCGGCCATCGTCCAACGCTTGCCTGAACCCATCGACCTGGTGTTGCAGGGCGAGCTCTACTGGCGTCTCGACGACCACGTGCAATCGGCACAGGGTGGGCTCAATGCCCGCAGCAAAGTGGCCGGGCTGATGAACCGTCGCCAGCTGAGCGACGCCGATGCAGCCGGAATCGGCCTGTTCGTCTGGGCCTGGCCCGAGGGTCCGGAGGACTTTACCGAACGCCTGGCTACCCTGGCGCGCTGGGGGTTCACGGACAGCCAAGACTACAGCCACCCCGTCGAGAGCCTCACCGAAGCCGCCCATTGGCGCACCCACTGGTATACCCATCCACTGCCGTTCGCCAGCGACGGCGTGGTGTTGCACCAGGCCGTGCGCGCCCCCGCCGAACGCTGGCAGGTCAGTACGCCTTACTGGGCAGTCGCCTGGAAATACCCCGCAGCCAAGGCCCTGGCGCTGGTGCGCAACGTGCAGTTCAAGATCGGCCGCACCGGGCGCATCACGCCGTTGCTGGAACTCGAGCCGGTGCGGCTGGACGACCGGCAGATCAGCCGGGTCAGCGTCGGCTCCCTGAAACGCTGGCAAGCGCTGGACATCCGCCCCGGCGACCAGGTTTCCATCAGCCTCGCCGGCCAAGTGATCCCACGCTTGGACGAAGTCATCCTGCGCAACGAAACCCGAGTCGCCATGGCCGTGCCCCATGCCCGGGATTTTCACGCGCTGAGCTGCTGGCAACTCGACCCCGGCTGCGAAGAACAATTGCTCGCGCGCCTGACCTGGCTGAGCGGCAACCAGGGCCTGGCGTTACCGCATTTGGGCCGCGAGACCTGGAACGTATTGATCCAGGCCGGTCTAATCGCTGGCTTTCTCGATTGGTTAACCCTGGATGCGGCAGAGCTTGCTAACATTGATGGCTTCGGCGATCGCAGCCGTGCGCGACTGCTCGACAGCATTCGCAGCGCGCGGCAACGGCCTTTCGCGCAATGGCTCAAAGCCCTGGGTGTACCGCCCGTGGCACGCAATAACCTGGAAGGCGGCTGGCAGACGCTGGTCGCCCGGGACACCCAAGCCTGGCAGGCCATCGATGGCATTGGCCCGGGTCGCGCAGCGCAATTGAGCGCTTTTTTTCACGACCCACAAGTCCAGGCGTTGGCTGAGACACTCCGCGTGGCCGGGATAGACGGGTTTTGAGCCGGCCCGGCCACCTTTGAACCACGGCAGAATTCACCCTGCCATCCGATTGCGACCTTGGAGCTCCACATGAAATTTCTAGCCCCCCTTGCCCTGTTGACCGTCGCAAGCTTCATGACCACGCCATCGCTGGCGGCCGAAGACACGCAACCCCTGACCGGCTGCGCCGCCAAGCGCCAGGCCATCAGCACCCAGATCGAACAGGCCAAGGCCCATGGCAACAGCGAACAACAGGCCGGCCTGGAAAAAGCCCTGGCTGAAGTCACCGCCAACTGCAATGACGCCGCCTTGAAGAAGGAACGCGAAAACAAGGTGCTCGACGCCAAGCACGAAGTCAGCCGTCGTCAGGCCGACCTCGACAAAGCGATGAAAAAGGGTGACGCGGACAAGATCAACAAGCGCAAGGACAAGCTTGCCCAGTCACGCAAAGACCTGCAAGACGCCGTGGAAGAGCTCGACCAGTAAAATCGGTCAGTGGTCTCGGAACTGTTTATGGCAAGCGCTGCAGGCATCTTCAACTTTCTGCACCGCCGGCCCCAGGTTGGCGGCCTTGTAAGGCTGCACCTGGCTGGCGATCACCAATTCACCGGTGGCCGCTTCAAGGTTGCGCGCCAGCTCCTGGAAACGTGCCTGCTGCTGCCAGACATCGTCCTTTGCGCTGGTGTGATCTTCTTCGCGCACACTCGGAAAATGCTTCCACGGCTCATGGGACAGGGCATCGAGCTTGACCGCCCCTTCGGCGAACTTTGCGCCGTCGAACGGGATGCGCCCACGCAACATGCCGCCCAGGTCTTCGCCGGTTTTGAGCATCTGCTTGAAGATCGCCTTGCGCTGGCCCAGGGGGGAGTTGGGGTCAACGCCGCCACAGGCAGACAAGGCCAGGCAGGCCAGCAATACAACCGTCAATTTTTTAAAAGTCATGGTGGCTCACGGTCACGGAAAACGGCGGCCAGTATCCTCGCCCCGCCCGAAAAGACCAATAGCCCTATTAATAATAAGGGTTGCCCCAACGCGCGATGGCGCAGGCAATCGCTTCAGGAATTACCCCTATGAATGTCACCTTGAAACCCTGGAGCCGCCGCCTGGCGTGGGCTCTACCGATGATCGCGCTGCTGACCGGCTGCGACGCGGGCAAAGATGCCGGCAAAGATGAAACCGTAAAACCCCATGCCATAGCCACCTACGTGAACGCACCGTGGGAAGCGTTGCCGGCGGTGTCCGACAGCGACCTGCTGGCCGGGTTTGAATCCTGGCGCAGCGCCTGCCAGCGTCTCAAGGCCGACCCTGTGTGGGGCGCCACGTGCACGGCGGCGGCCGCAGTGCCGGGTGATGCCGTAGCAATCCGCGGCTTCCTCAAGGAGCGCCTGGATGTGTTCGGCCTGCGCTCGGCGGACAATAGCCCGAACGGCCTGATCACCGGCTACTACGAACCGGTCTACCCCGGCAGCCTGACCCAGACCGCCAACGCCCATGTGCCGGTGTACGGCGTGCCGGATGACCTGATCATCGTCAACCTGGAAAGCATTTACCCCGAACTCAAGGGCAAGCGCCTGCGCGGCCGCCTCGAAGGTCGCGTGCTCAAGCCCTATGACGATGCCAGCACGATCAATGGCCAAGGCTCCAGCGCCAAGCCGATCGCCTGGCTGACCAACCCGATGGACCTGCAATTCCTGCAGATCCAGGGCTCCGGCCGTATCCAGCTGGCCGGTGGTCGTCAACTGCGCGTCGGCTACGGCGACCAGAACGGCTACCCCTATCGCCCTATCGGCCGCTGGCTGGTGGAACAAGGCGAACTGAAAAAAGAAGACGTGACCATGGGCGCCATCAGCGCTTGGGCCAAGGCACACCCGCAGCGCATTCCCGAGCTGCTGGCGAGCAACCCCAGCTATGTCTTCTTCAGCGCCCGCCCCGACAGCAACGAAGGCCCACGCGGCTCGCTGAATGTGCCATTGACCGCCGGCTACAGCGTGGCGGTGGATCGCAAGGTGATCCCACTCGGTAGCCTGTTGTGGCTGTCGACCACCAAGCCCGATGGCTCACCGATCACAAGGCCCGTGGCGGCCCAGGACACGGGCGGCGCCATTACCGGCGAGGTGCGGGCAGACTTGTTCTGGGGCACGGGCGATGCCGCGGGCGAGCTGGCCGGCAACATGAAGCAGCAGGGGCAGATCTGGATGCTGTGGCCCAAAGGCGCAGCGTTACCGCAGGTACCGGATGCGCCCGCCGGCAGCTGACAGCCACTGACCGTCAACGATGAAACCGGCCGTTGTGGCCTCCCGTTGGGCTGCGTAGCGGCCCCAGCGGTTTTGGGAGCGCTACGCACGCCAGCGGGAACAAGCGTGCTCCCGCGAAGCCAGGTCAGATCGAGACGAAGAAGAAACTCGCAATCAGCACCATGCCCACCGTCCACACCAACGAACGCAATATCGCCCAGTCCGCCAGGTAGCAGATGATGTACAGCAGGCGGCTGGTGATAAACAGCACCGCCAACACGTTGATGGTCACCAGCGACGCCGTACCGGCGATGTGCGCAATGATCACCGCCGCGGCAAACGCCGGGGTCACTTCAAAGCTGTTGAGTTGCGCACTGTGAGCACGCTTGGCAAAGCCTTCGAGGGTATCGAGGAAAGCGCGCGGGTCGTGGTTCTGCCTGAGGCCGAACTTGCCGCCACTGAACTTGGCGACGCCCGTGCACAGGTACGGCAGAAAGATTGCAATCAACACACACCAGAAAGCCGCTGTCATCACTCATTCCTTTTTTGGTTTTATCTGACGGTTAGAGCTTCATCACGAACATGCCGATCAGCACCAACCCACAGGCTATGAGCCGTGGCCGGCCGAAAGGTTCTTTCAGATAACGCATACCGAACAACACCACCAGGATCACGCTGACTTCCCGCAGCGCGGCAGCCTCGGCAATCGAGCCCAACTGCATGGCCCAGAGCACCAGAGCGTAGCTCAACAATACGCAGAACCCCACGCTCAACCCCAGCCGCCATTGGGTGCGCCAAAACAGGTTGAACGCCGCGCGCTTGCGTACCACCGCCAGCAACGGGAATGGCCAGGCGCTGATCAGCGTCAGCCACACCAGGTAATCCAGCGGGTGTGACCAACGCCGCAATGCCTGGCCGTCAAGGAAGGTATAGCAGCCAATGCACAGGCCGATCAGCGCCACTACCGGCAACATCGACCAGGGCAAACGGTCGCCACCACCGCCCTGCCATAGCAGGCACAGCATGCCGAACGGGATCAGCAGGATGCCGAGGATTTGCTGGGTGCTCAGCACTTCACCGGCGAACACCAGAGTCAACGCCAGTACCACCAGGGGCGACAGGCCACGCATCAGCGGATAGACCAGCCCCAGGTCGCCGACGCGATAAGCTTGAATCAGCAGATAACGGTAGAGCAGCTCAAACAGCGCCGAGGCGATGATCCACGGCCAGATGTCCAGCGGCGGCACCGACACAAACCCCACCGCCAGCACCACAAACAGCAAGGCCACAGTGTCCATGCAAGCGATCACAAGCAGGCGCTCGCCGCTGAACTTGATCAAGGTGTTCCAGGTCGCATGCAACAGCGCCGCTACCAGCACCAGAGCTGTCGCTACCAATGCAATCTCCTTAATTGATTCGTGATGTATCAACGCCTGTTTATACTAAACGCCGCCTCGGCGCACCTGCCGCGCCTGCATCTGCCCAGTTGAATCCCCTCTCCCACCTCCCCAAGGACCCCGGATGCTTGAACTTGTCGCCGCCTTCATTTGCCTCACCACCCTGCTCACCTATGTGAACTTCCGTTTTATCGGCCTGCCGCCCACCATTGGCGTGATGGTCACCGCCCTGCTGTTTTCGCTGATCCTGCAAGGCCTGAGCGTGCTCGGCTACCCGGGCCTGGAGGAACGTATCCAGCAGTTGATTGGCCAGATCGACTTCGGCGACCTGCTGATGAACTGGATGCTGTCGTTCCTGCTGTTCGCCGGCGCCTTGCACGTGAACCTCAACGACCTGCGCAGCTACCGTTGGCCCATCGGCCTGTTGGCGACCTTTGGCGTGCTGATCGCCACCGGGGTGATCGGCAGCCTGGCGTACTACATCTTCGCCCTGTTCGGCTGGCACGTGAGCTTCCTCTACTGCCTGCTGTTCGGCGCGCTGATCTCACCCACCGACCCGATTGCGGTGCTGGGCGTGCTGCGTACCGCCAATGCGTCGAAACCACTGAAAACCACGATCGTCGGCGAGTCGCTGTTCAACGACGGTACAGCCGTAGTGGTGTTTACCGTATTGCTGGGTATCGCACAGTTGGGCGAGACGCCCACCGTGGGCGCCACCGCGATGCTGTTCGCCCATGAGGCAATCGGCGGCGTGGTGTTTGGCGGGCTGATCGGTTACCTGGTCTACCTGATGATCAAGAGCATCGAACAGCACCAGATCGAAGTGATGCTGACCCTGGCATTGGTGATCGGTGGCTCGGCGATGGCCACCGAACTGCACGTCTCGGCACCGATTGCGATGGTGGTGGCAGGCCTGATCATCGGCAACCTGGGCCGCAAGCTGGCGATGAACGATATGACCCGGCGCTACCTGGACGGTTTCTGGGAGTTGCTCGACGACATGCTCAACGCCCTGCTGTTCGCGTTGATCGGCATGGAGTTGTTGCTGTTGCCGTTCAACTGGCTGCATGTGTTCGCGGCCAGCTTGCTGGCGGTGGCGATCCTGCTGTCGCGCCTGCTGACAGTGGCCCCGGCGATCCTGCTGCTACGGCGCTGGCGCACGGTACCTCGCGGGACTATTCGCATCCTGACATGGGGCGGGCTGCGCGGTGGGGTTTCGGTGGCGCTGGCGCTGGCCCTGCCGTTGGGCCCGGAGCGCGACCTGCTGCTGAGCATCACCTACATTGTGGTGCTGTCGTCGATCCTGTTGCAGGGACTGAGCATCGGCAAGCTGGTCAAGCGCGTGACCGAGGGCGAACCCCAGGCCACGCCCGACACTCACTGACCCTTGTCAATCTGCTGCGGATGCCTGGGGTCCGCAGCCTTTTTGCCCGGCAAACTGCTTTCACTGCGAATCTGCGCATGGCTGATCAGCGCAAAGATGAAGCTGCCGCCAATGATATTGCCGGCCAGGGTCGGCCCGGCGAAGACCAGCCAGAAATCCTTCCACGGCAGCTCACCGGCGAACACCAGGTAGGACACCTCGGCCGAGCCCACGACGATGTGAGTGAAATCGCCCAAGGCCATCAGGTAGGTGATCAGGATGATGATCCACATCTTGGCGCTTTCCATGGACGGAATCATCCACACCATGGTCGCGATCATCCAACCGGAAACAATGCCTTTGGCAAACATCTGGCCGGCATCGTTTTCCATGATCTTGCGCCCGATTTCAAGGAAAGCATGGTCGGTCTTGGTATCGAAGATCGGCAGGTGCAGCATCACGTAGGCCACCAGCAGAGTGCCGCACAGGTTGCCCACCAGCACCACGCTCCACAACCTCAACAAGCGTCCGGCGTTGGCCAATGTAGGTTTGCTCATCACCGGCAACACCGCGGTCAGGGTGTTTTCGGTGAACAACTGCTGGCGTGCAAGAATCACCGCCAGAAAGCCCGCACAGTAACCGAAGCTGGCGATCACCTTGAACGCCTCGCCGTCCGGCAGGCGGGAATTGAGTAGCCCCATGGCCATCAACGACAGCCCCATGGTCAACCCGGCGGCCAGCGCCGACCACCACAAGGCAGCGACACTTCGCTCCAGCTCCTGGTCGCCCTGGGTACGGATGATTTCGTGCAGCACCGCTGCGCGGGGCGGTTGGTTTTTGTCGACGTCGTGCTGTTCTTCCTGCGACAGGTTGGGGGTCTTGCCGTCTTCTTGGGTGGCCATGGTGATACCTGAACGAGGGGGCGGTGTTCAGGTACGACCTATCGCCTATCAAGAGCGTTCACTGCCACCCGCAGGATTAATTCTTGATGCCGTCTTCCTGGAATTGGTCCTTGACGTACTTGATCTCGGTACGGCCATGGGGCGCGGGTAAACCGTCCTCGCCGAGGTTGACGAAGACCATTTTTTCCACGGTCAGGATGCTTTTGCGGGTGATCTTGTTACGCACTTCGCAGGTCAGGGTAATGGAGGTGCGGCCGAACTCGGTGGCGGTGATGCCCAATTCGATGATGTCGCCCTGGCGCGAGGCGCTGACAAAGTTGATTTCGGAGATGTACTTGGTCACCACACGCTGGTTGCCCAGCTGGACAATCGCGTAGATGGCTGCTTCTTCGTCGATCCAGCGCAGCAGGCTACCGCCGAACAGGGTGCCGTTGGGGTTGAGGTCTTCAGGTTTTACCCATTTGCGGGTGTGAAAGTTCATGGTCACTCCAAAGCGCGTGGCGAAATGATGGGCAACATCATGGCAGAGCCTGCCCCCAAGCTCTATGCGCCATTGCCTATCAAGCCGATGAGCGATCTTCATGTCGTCGACAGAAAGGCTTGGGAAGTGCCGCGTACACGGCTATAATCGCCCCCGCTTCAAAACGGTCATCTTCAGTTGATACCGTTCTCCCGCCACCTGTCCGAGGGGCGCTGCAGCAGGCTAGGCCTGTCAGGCTCGGATGGGGCGTTGTCCGGCCTGGTTGTCCTGGCCTGATACTAAACGCACAACGGCGCCCATTCGCACACTACGAATGGAGGCTCTTCATGAGCGCTGTAATTACGCCTGCAGATTTCACCGACTACAAAGTCGCCGACATGTCCCTCGCCGCCTGGGGTCGTCGCGAAACCTTTATCGCCGAATCCGAAATGCCAGCCCTGATGGGCCTGCGTCGCAAGTACGCCGCTGAGCAGCCGCTCAAGGGCGCGAAGATTCTCGGCTGCATCCACATGACCATCCAGACCGCCGTGCTGATCGAAACCCTGGTTGCCCTGGGTGCCGAAGTGCGTTGGTCGTCCTGCAACATCTTCTCGACCCAGGACCAGGCCGCTGCCGCCATCGCCGCCGCCGGTATCCCGGTATTCGCCTGGAAAGGCGAGACCGAAGAAGAGTACGAGTGGTGCCTGGAGCAAACCATCCTGAAAGATGGCGCGCCATGGGATGCCAACATGATCCTCGACGACGGCGGCGACCTGACCGCGCTGCTGCACACGAAGTACCCGCAGATCCTCGACCGCGTCCACGGCGTGACCGAAGAAACCACCACTGGCGTGCACCGCCTGCTGGACATGCTGGCCAAGGGCGAGCTGAAAATCCCGGCCATCAACGTCAACGACTCGGTGACCAAGAGCAAGAACGACAACAAGTACGGCTGCCGTCACAGCCTGAACGATGCCATCAAGCGCGGCACCGACCACCTGCTGTCGGGCAAGCAAGCCCTGGTGATCGGCTACGGTGACGTGGGCAAGGGTTCGTCCCAGTCCCTGCGTCAGGAAGGCATGATCGTCAAGGTTTCCGAAGTCGACCCGATCTGCGCCATGCAAGCCTGCATGGACGGTTTCGAAGTGGTTTCGCCGTTCATCGATGGCGTCAATGACGGCACCGAAGCGAGCATCGACAAGGCCCTGCTGGGCAAGATCGACCTGATCGTGACCACCACCGGCAACGTGAATGTTTGTGATTCGAACATGCTCAAGGCCCTGAAAAAGCGCGCCGTGGTGTGCAACATCGGTCACTTCGACAACGAGATCGACACCGCTTTCATGCGCAAGAACTGGGCATGGGAAGAAGTGAAGCCACAGGTACACAAGGTTCACCGTACCGGCGCTGGCGCTTTCGACCCACAGAACGACGACTACCTGATCCTGCTGGCTGAAGGCCGCCTGGTTAACCTGGGCAACGCCACCGGCCACCCAAGCCGCATCATGGACGGCTCGTTCGCCAACCAGGTACTGGCGCAGATCTTCCTGTTCGGCCAGAAGTACGCCGACCTGTCGCCAGCCCAGAAAGCCGAGCGCCTGACCGTGGAAGTACTGCCGAAGAAACTCGACGAAGAAGTGGCCCTGGAAATGGTCCGCGGCTTCGGCGGCGTGGTGACTCAACTGACCAAGACCCAGGCCGACTACATCGGCGTGACCGTCGAAGGTCCGTTCAAGCCGCACGCTTACCGCTACTAAGTAACCAGCCCGACCTGCTGTACCTGTAGGAGCGAGCTTGCTCGCGAAAAACTCAAAGGCACCGCGTTCATCCTGAATGCACGCGTTATCGTTGACGTTCTTCGCGAGCAAGCTCGCTCCTACAGTGCAGGTGGGTTGCACGCTTCTGAGTTTCAAAGGGTATGACCATGTCCCAAGACCGTCGCTACAGCTTCGAGTTCTTCCCCACCAAGACCGATGCTGGGCATGAAAAACTGATGGCGACTGCCAAGCAGTTGGCCAGCTACAACCCCGACTTCTTTTCCTGCACCTACGGCGCCGGCGGCTCGACCCGTGATCGTACGATCAACACCGTGTTGCAGCTGGAAAGCGAAGTCAAAGTTCCCGCCGCCCCGCACTTGTCGTGCGTGGGCGACAGCAAGGCCGACCTGCGCAGCCTGCTGACCCAATACCAGCAAGCCGGCATCAAGCGTATCGTCGCCCTGCGTGGCGACCTGCCCTCCGGCATGGGCATGGCCAGCGGTGAGCTGCGCCACGCCAATGACCTGGTGAGCTTCATCCGCGAGGAAAGCGGCGATCACTTCCATATCGAAGTGTCGGCTTACCCGGAGATGCACCCTCAGGCGCGCAATTTCGAAGATGATCTGCAGAATTTCGTGCGCAAGGCCAACGCTGGCGCCGACAGTGCGATCACCCAGTACTTCTTCAACGCCGACAGCTACTTCTACTTCGTCGAGCGTGTACGGGCCATGGGTGTGAACATCCCGATCGTGCCCGGCATCATGCCGATCACCAACTACAGCAAGCTCGCGCGTTTTTCCGACGCCTGCGGTGCCGAGATTCCACGCTGGGTACGCAAGCAACTGGAAGCCTATGGCGACGACGTCAAGAGCATCCAGGCGTTCGGCGAACAGGTTATCAGCGAGATGTGTGAACAATTGTTGCAAGGTGGCGCGCCAGGGTTGCACTTCTATACCCTGAACCAGGCTGAACCCAGCCTTGCCATCTGGAACAACCTCAAGCTGCCACGCTAAAGCTTGTCCGGCTGTGCCAAGGCCCTCGTTTCTACGAGGGCCTTTGTCGTTTTACATGCCTACGGAACCCAGCAGTTCATGAATACAGCGCCCACGACTTCCCGCCCGCAACTGGTCTACCTGGTCTTTGGCTCCGAGACCTACCACCAGGAGGCGGTATTCAGTATCGCCAGCGCACTGGCGTTTCTGCAGGAAACCCCGGACGCCGCCGTGGACATCCAGGTATTCAGCGACAACCCACAGCCCTATCGCCTGCTGCCGGTGCGGGTGCGCCCGCTGGACGAGGCCACGCGCAAACGCTGGAGCGAGCCCCACGGCTATCATTTCCGCACCAAGCACGTGGCGCTGCGCCAAGTGCTGGAAGAGTCGCCGCTGGCGATCCTGATCGACACCGACACCTTCTTCCACCATTCGCCCATGGACCTGTTCGAGCGCGTGCAACCCGGCACGCTGTTGTGCAACGCGTTCTACACCCGGTATGGCGATAACCACGAAAGCGTCCTCTACACCGCGCTGCACCAGCGCCTGCTGGACATGGGCGTGGCCGACGATGACATGATGACCCTCAACTCCGGGGTCATGGGCCTGACGCAACAGGACGCGCATATCCTCGATCGCTCCATTGCGTTGATGGACGAACTGTTCCCCCACGCCCAGGGCGCCTACACCCTGGAAGAGTTCTGCCTGTCGATCGCCGCCTACCGCACCGTCAACGTGCGCGAGTGCCCGGACCTGATCCACCATTACTGGAGCCGCAAGCAACTGTTTCGCGCCAAGGTCAAGGCGTGGATCGCCAAGCACGCAGCCGCCCCCACCAGCGCGCTGGCCCTGGCCGATACTCGCCAGGTCTCGGCGCACCTGCCGCGCCCGCCTCGCGTGCAGCGCCTGATGTACAAGCTGATCACCCTGCTTTTGCCCAAGCACCAGCAGCAGTTCATCCGCGAAATCCTCTATGGCTGCTACGAGCATGAGAACGAATTCGACCAGGCTTGCGGCCCGGTTTGGTGGGACAAGGCCCGGCAGAACCAGGAAGAGCGGCAGAAACGCCCGATCGATGCCCACCAGCTGGAGCATTGGTTCGCCAACCCGGTGGTACGCCTGATTCTCGGCGCTCGACGCGCCGCGATCTACGAACACTTGATGACCTCGCCGGCCAAGTAGCAGCGCCCGCAGAAGCTTGCGCCAGAGCTTCTCTTTAGCGCAGGAGCGTCGTAACCTCCGGGTATGTCTGTCATCCCCAAGCTGTTGACCGTTGCCCTCTTGACTTGCCTGAGCCTGGCCGCTCATGGCGAGAAACTGCGCATTGTCACCGAGCCATGGGCGCCCTATGTGTACGACGATAACGGTGCCATGCGCGGGCTGGACTACGAAACCACGGTGATCGTGTTCCAGCGCCTGGGCGTCGATGTTGAATGGCAATTCCTGCCCTGGAAGCGCTGCCTGGCCATGCTCGAACAGGGCCATGCCGACGGCGCGCTGGATATTTTCCACAGCCACGACCGCGACGCACTGCTGCTGTATCCCAGCGAGCCCCTGTCGGAAGTGGAATTCGTATTGTTCTACGCCAACGAACGCCCTTACCCGGTCCAGACCCTCGATGACCTGCGCGGCCAGACGGTCGGCACCTCGCCGGGCTATCTGTACGGCACCGAATTCACCGACTCCAGCCTGTTCACCCGCGAACCGGCTCCCAGCCATGAAGCCAACTTCGGCAAATTGTTGCTGGGGCGCATCGATCTGCTGATCACCGACAGCCGAGTGGGTCAGCATGTGATCAAGCAACTGGGCCTGGAGGACAAGGTCAGCCAGGCCCCCCTGGTGGTCAGCCGCCAACAGCAATTCCTCGCCGTGCGCCGTGGCGCGGGCATGGACCTGCTGGTGCAACGCTTTGCCGCTGAGCTCAAACGCTTCAAACAAGAGCCGGCCTACACTGCCTTGAGCGCCAAATACGGCGGCCTCCATGCCAAAAACGCTGCCATTACGGCACCTGAACGCACCGTTGAGCAGCAGGAAAGCAGCGCGCGGTGATTGCTCTGTTATACTCCGGCCTTCCCGCCAGGCTTACGCCCGGCCGCTGAGGTCTTGAAAAAGGCACCCAACCCCGCTACTGCGCAGCTTTCAAGCCCACGCGAGCCGGTGGAGTGCCCGCCAGACGCAGCAGGACCGGACGGGATTGCGCTCCCCTAAGCGCCATTCACGCCCGGCAAGATTATCCCTTTGGGCCAAGCCCTAACTAAAACAGGATTACTCATGTCCTTTGCTTCCCTCGGTCTCTCCGAGGCTTTAGTCCGCGCCATCGAGGCAGCGGGCTATACCGAGCCTACTCCGGTGCAACAGCGGGCCATTCCCGCCGTGTTGCAAGGTCGCGACCTGATGGTTGCGGCTCAGACAGGTACTGGTAAAACCGGCGGCTTCGCCCTCCCGATTCTGGAGCGGTTGTTCCCCAACGGTCATCCGGACAAATCCCAGCGTCACGGCCCGCGCCAACCGCGCGTCCTGGTCCTGACCCCTACCCGCGAACTCGCCGCCCAGGTGCATGACAGCTTCAAGCTGTATGCCCGCGACCTGAAGTTCGTCAGCGCCTGCATCTTCGGCGGCGTCGGCATGAACCCACAGGTTCAGGCCATGTCCCGCGGTGTCGACGTGCTGGTCGCCTGCCCAGGTCGCTTGCTTGACCTGTGCGGCCAAGGCAGCGTCGATTTGTCCCACGTGGAAATCCTCGTGCTGGACGAAGCCGACCGCATGCTCGACATGGGCTTTGTCCATGACGTGAAGAAGGTCCTCGCCCGCCTGCCGGCCAAACGTCAGAACCTGCTGTTCTCGGCAACGTTCTCCAACGACATCACCGCCCTGGCCGGTAAGCTGCTGCACAACCCGGAACGTATCGAAGTCACGCCGCCGAACACCACGGTCGAGCGTATCGAGCAGCGCGTGTTCCGCCTGGCCGCCAGCCACAAGCGTTCGTTGCTGGCGCACCTGATCACCCACGGCGCGTGGGAACAGGTCCTGGTGTTCACCCGCACCAAGCACGGCGCCAACCGCCTGGCCGAGTACCTGGACAAGCACGGCCTGACCGCCGTCGCCATCCACGGCAACAAGAGCCAGAACGCGCGTACCAAGGCCCTGGCCGACTTCAAGGCCGGTGAAGTACGCATCCTGGTAGCCACCGATATCGCCGCGCGCGGCCTGGATATCGACCAGTTGCCCCACGTGGTCAACTTCGAACTGCCAAACGTCGACGAAGACTATGTGCACCGTATCGGCCGTACCGGCCGCGCCGGTCGTTCGGGCGAGGCCATTTCCCTGGTCGCACCGGACGAAGAAAAACTGCTGAAAAGCATCGAGCGCATGACCAAGCAGAAAATCGCCGATGGCGACCTGATGGGCTTCGATGCCAGCGCCGTCGAGGCTGAAAAGCCTGAAGTACGCGAGCGTCCGGACGTGCGTAACCCACGCAACCCACGCGGTCCGAAGGGCGATGGCCCGAACGGCGGCGGTGGTGGCGGTGGCCGTCGTGACAAGGGCAAGGACAAGGGCGGCAAGGAAAAAGCGCCAACCAACGGCCGTGGCGAACGCCCGGCCCGCGAGCAGAAACCCCGTGAAGGCACCCCGGCCCGCGAACAGCGCCAGCCGAGCCAGCCACCACGCGCCGCATCCGATCGTGCCCCGGACGAGTTCCTTGATGACGACGTGGATAACTTCGGTAACCGCGTCGACTACGTGCCCCAGGCCAAACCGGCCCAGGGCCGTGGCCGTCGTCCAGGCGCACCGGCACAAGGTGCTGGCGCTGGTGCTCCACGTGGCGGCCAGCCGCAGGGCGGTCGTCAGAACGGCCCTCGCAACAGCAGCGGCGGCACCACCGGCACACCACCGGCCAAGCGCAGCGGCCCGCGCAATGGCGCACCCCGTGATGGCCAGGCGCGTCGCGAAGATTCGCGCAGCAACAACCGCCGCCCGGCCCGTGACGACCAGCCACGCTTGTCCGAACCCGCCGTGCAGAACCCACGCGGTGGCCCGGCGCCAAAGATCATCCACAAGGAGTCGAAAGCCGACCGCTTCCCGACACCGGAGCAGTTGGATCAACTGCCAGGCCGTCCTCGTGGTGAAAAACCAGCGCTGCTGACCCGCAACCGCTGAGTTTCAAAGCACCATAAAAAATGCCCCGCATCCAAAGATGCGGGGCATTTTTGTATGCGAGGCGAAAATTACTTCGCTTTCACACCTTCAAACGTGACGTACAGTTCAACCGTGTTGGACGCTGGGCCCAGGTCCATCTGCTTGCCGAAGTCCTGGCGATTGAAGCTGGTGGTGCCTTCAAAGCCAGCACGGTAGCCGCCCCATGGGTCCTTGCCTTCACCCAGGAAAGTCGCCTTGACGACGATCGGCTTGGTCACACCGTGAAACGTCAGGTCGCCGGTCACGTCAGCAGTGACTTGGCCTGCAGCATTTTTACCGGTGGTTTTAACACTGGTGGAGACGAACTTGGCATCGGCAAACTTGCCCACGTCCAGGAAGTCTTTGCTGGAGATGTGCTTGTCACGTTCGGCGTGGTTGGTGAACACGCTGGCGGTACGGACATTGAACTCAATCTTGCTGTCTTCAGGCTTGGCGGCATCGAAGCTGAACTTGCCGTCCAGATCCTTGAAGGTACCGGTGATGTAGCTGTAGCCCAAGTGGCTGATCTTGAAATCAACGAAGGCGTGCTGGCCTTCTTTGTCGACAACATAATCAGCGGCCATCACCTGGCCTGCCGACAGCAGAGCAGAACCGATTGCCAGCGCGGCGAGTGTCTTTTTCAACATGCTTTCTATTCCTTGTGAGTCGAGGTTGAACATCAGGCTTTGCGCCCCAGCATTCGCTTAAGGGTCGCATCACGATCGATAAAGTGGTGTTTCAAAGCAGCCACGCCGTGCAAGCCGGCAAAGACCACCAACACCCAGGCGAGGTACAGGTGCACCACGCCAGCGGTGTCCGCCTGGTCCGGTAGACCGGAAACCACGGCAGGAATGTCGAACAGGCCAAACACCGGGATACCGACACCGTCTGCGGTGGAAATCAGGTAACCGGCAATCATCACGGCAAACAGGCCGATATACAGGAACGCGTGGCCAAACGCGGCGCCGATACGAGTCAAGCGGCTGTAGCTGGCCAACGGCGGCGGCGGCGGGCTGATCAAACGCCAGACGATACGTACCAGCATGATGGCGAACAGTGTGATGCCAATACTCTTGTGCAGGTCCGGCGCGTCTTTGCGCCAGGCGCTGTAGTAGTCGAGCCCGACCATCCACAAGCCCAGGGCGAACAGGCCAAACACCACCAGGGCCACGCACCAGTGCAAAATCATACTGACCCAGCCGTATCGGGCCGGAGAGTTACGTAGCTGCATGTACTTAATCCCGTAAGAACTGTGCCCAAGACTAGCGATTTACCTATCGAATTAAAGCGGAAAATTTTGCTTTGAAATATCGAGAAATACGATCTTGAGGGTATGAAGAGTAAATTAACCAAGGATTAAGGACTATCCAGAAGAAACGTGACAGACCGTCCTGCGTTTACTGCCAATTCATACATAACAGGTTGTGACAAACCCGCCCATTGCATAGGCTTGCGCGATTGTTTCACCTGCGCCAGTTGCAGGACCGCTTCGAGGAGATAACCCGATGGGCTTGAACAACCAGTGGATGCAACGCGACCTCGCGGTGCTGTGGCATCCCTGCACCCAGATGAAAGACCACCAGCAACTGCCGCTGATCCCGATCAAGCGCGGTGAAGGCGTGTGGCTGGAAGACTTCGAAGGCAAGCGCTATCTCGACGCCGTCAGCTCCTGGTGGGTCAACGTCTTCGGTCACGCCAACCCGCGCATCAACCAGCGCATCAAGGACCAGGTCGACCAGTTGGAACACGTGATCCTCGCCGGCTTCAGCCACCAGCCGGTGATCGAACTGTCCGAACGCCTGGTCGCGATGACGCCCGAAGGCCTGACCCGCTGCTTCTATGCCGACAATGGTTCGTCGTGTATCGAAGTCGCCCTGAAGATGAGCTTTCACTATTGGCTCAATCGCGGCCTGCCGAATAAAAAGCGCTTCGTGACCCTGACCAACAGCTATCACGGCGAAACCATCGCCGCGATGTCGGTGGGCGACGTGCCGCTGTTTACCGAGACCTACAAGGCGCTGCTGCTGGACACGATCAAGGTGCCCAGCCCGGATTGCTACCTGCGCCCCGCCGGCATGAGCTGGGAAGAGCACTCGCGCACCATGTTCCTGGCCATGGAGCAGACCCTGGCGGACAACCATGACACCGTCGCCGCCGTGATCGTCGAGCCGCTGATCCAGGGCGCGGGTGGCATGCGCATGTACCACCCGGTGTACCTCAAGCTGCTGCGCGAAGCCTGCGACCGCTATGGCGTGCACCTGATCCACGACGAAATCGCCGTGGGCTTCGGTCGCACCGGCAGCATGTTTGCCTGTGAGCAGGCCGGCATCCGCCCGGACTTCCTGTGCCTGTCCAAGGCCCTCACGGGTGGCTACCTGCCGCTGGCGGCGGTGGTGACCACCGAAGACGTCTACGCGGCCTTCTACGACGACTACCCGACCCTGCGCGCCTTCCTGCATTCCCACAGCTACACCGGCAACCCGCTGGCGTGCGCGGCAGCATTGGCGACGTTGGATATTTTCGAAGAAGACAACGTCATCGAGAACAACAAGGCATTGGCCCAGCGCATGGCCACCGCCACCGCGCACCTGGTCGACCACCCGCACGTATCCGAAGTGCGCCAGACCGGTATGGTACTGGCCATCGAGATGGTCCAGGACAAAGCCACCAAGACCGCCTACCCGTGGCAGGAACGCCGTGGCCTCAAGGTGTTCGAACATGCTCTGGAACGTGGCGCGCTGTTACGGCCGCTGGGCAGCGTGGTGTATTTCCTGCCGCCCTATGTGATCACGCCGGAGCAGATCGACTTTCTGGCAGAAGTCGCCAGCGAGGGCATCGATATCGCGACCAACAGCCAGGTCAGTGTGGCGGTGCCGAAGGACTTCCACCCAGGTTTTCGTGATCCGGGCTGATCATCCCGCGCCCCTGCAGGAGCCGGCTTCCTGTGGCGAGGGCGCTTGCTCCCCCTGGGGTGCGAAGCGCCCCAACAGCCGGCGACTGCTGTGCAGTCGAACGGGTGCAAGCCAGCTCGCGCCTACAGAACACTTTTCCAGAGAACAGAAATGAGACTGTCCCGTTTTTTCACCGACACCCCGCTGAGCCTCGGCGACCATGAACTGCCGGAAGCCCAGGCGCACTACATCAGCCGCGTGCTGCGCATGGGCGAAGGTGACGCCGTGCAATTGTTCGACGGCTCCGGCCAGGAGTTTCGTGGCACGCTGCTGGAGGTCGGGAAAAAACGCGTCACCGTGCAACTGACCGAAAGCTTTGCCGGGCAGAGCGAATCGACGCTGCATATCCACCTCGGTCAGGGTTTATCCCGAGGCGAGCGAATGGATTGGGCGATCCAGAAAGCCACCGAACTGGGGGTCAACGCCATCACGCCGATTTTCAGCGAGCGTTGCGAAGTGCGCCTCAAGGACGAACGCGCCGACAAACGCCTGCTGCACTGGCGCCAGGTGGCGATCAGCGCCTGTGAGCAATGCGGGCGTTCGACGGTGCCGGTGATTCATCCACCGTTGTTGCTGGCGGACTGGTTGAAGCAGGTCGAGGCGGACCTGAAGCTGGTGCTGCACCCGGTGGCCGAGCCGATGATCAGCCATGCCAAGCCTGGGAGCCTGGCGTTTTTGATCGGGCCGGAGGGTGGGCTGACCGACAACGAAGTCGACACTGCCCAAGGCGCCGGCTTCCATGCCGCCCGCCTCGGCCCACGCGTGTTGCGCACCGAGACCGCGCCAGTGGTCGCATTGGCGGTCGCCCAGCAGTTGTGGGGCGACTTCTAACCCCCCACTGCAAACCCAATCAAAAATGTGGGAGGGGGCTTGCCCCCTCCCACATTTGGATGCGGTGATCACTCCACCGGATCGCTGACCGGCTTGGCAATGATCGCCTTCAGCTCACTGGTCATCGGGAATTCCAGGTTCAAGCCCTTGGGCGGAATCGGCTGTTCAAACCAGCGCTGGTAAATCCCATTGATCTCCCCCGAGCGGTACAAGTCCCCCAGCGTTTCGTTGACCACCGCGAGAAACTGCGGATCATCCTTGCGCACCATGCAGCTGTAGATTTCCCGCGATTGCTCTTTGCCTACCACGACCCAGTTGTGCGGGTCCTTGGCCTTGGCCCGCTCGCCATAAAGCAATGCGTCGTCCATATAGAACGCCACTGCGCGGCCGGTCTCGAGCATCTTGAACGCCTCGCCATGGTCCTTGGCGCTGATCACGAACATATTGCTCTTGTGCTCGGCGTTGTAGCTCTTGAGAAAGCGCTCATTGGTGGTGCCGGCGGTGGTGACCACGTTCTTGCCCTTGAGGTCGTCAAAACCGTTGATGCCGCTGTCCTTGGCGGTCAGCAATTGGCCCTTCACGTAGATAAACCCATAGGAAAACGCCACCTGCTTCTGCCGCTCGGCGGTCACCCCGGTGGAGCCGCATTCCAGGTCGACGGTGCCGTTCTGTACCAGCGGGATACGGGTCTGGGAGGTCACCAGGTTGTACTTCACGTTGAGGTCGGCAACCCCGGTTTTCTGCTGCACGCGCTCGACGATCTTGCTCGCCAGGTCCACCGAATAGCCCATGGGTTTGCCGCTGTGGTCACCCACATAGGAAAACGGCACCGAGGCGTCGCGGTACCCCAGGGTGATGGACTTGGCACTGGCGATCTTGCTCAGCGTGCCGCCCAGCGCCGGTTCGTTCGCCTGAACCTGTGCGCCGAACAAAAGCCCCAGGGTGCAACCGGTCAACAGGATTGTTCTCATTGTTATGCTCCGTTGGTCTTTGAGTTACTGACGTACTGCAATCACGCTGATTTCCACCAGCACGTCAGGGCGTGCCAGTTCCGCTTGCAGGGTGGTTCGGGTAGGCGCCATGCCTGGCGAAAGCCACGCGGACCACTCCGTGTTCATCGGCGCAAACCCTTGCGCGATATCCTTCAGGTAGATGGTCGCGTTGAGCAGATGATCCTTGTCGCTGCCTGCTTCAGCCAGCAGCGCATCGATCTTGGCCAGCACCTCGCGAGTCTGGCCCGCCACATCCTGGGCGTCTCCCGGCACCTGGCCGGAGAGGAATACCAGGTCCTTGTAGGTCACGGCACCCGAGAGACGCTCATTGCTGCTGATTCGGTTGATGGTCATCGGTGCATCCTCAAGCGGCGCGGGGCGCCAGGCCCTGCATATCAATGGAAGGAAGGTGTTGGTCGATCAGCTCGGCCAGCAATTGGCCGCTGCCGCATGCCAGGGTAAAGCCGAGGGCGCCGTGGCCCAGGTTCAGCCACAGGTTGCGGTAGGCACTGGCGCCAATCAGCGGCACACCGGTTGGCGTGGCCGGGCGCATGCCGGCCCATTCAATCGCCTGGGCATAGTCGCCGGCCATAGGAAATGTCTCGAGCGCCTGGCGCTTCATCAGCGCCAGGCGCTTGGGCTCAAGGCCGGCGTCGAAGCCGACGATATCCACCATGGCCGCCACCCGCAGTTGCTCGCCAATACGCGCGTAGACCATCTTGCGGTCGTAGTCCGTGATGCTCACCTTTGGCGCCTGGTGCTGCGCGCCAATCGGTACGCTAAGGCTGTAGCCCTTCAGCGGATAAAGGGGCAGCGACAACCCTGGCAAGCCCAGTTCAGCGCTGCGATGCCCGGCCGCCAGCACCAGATGCTCCACCGGCATCACCTCATCGCCCACCTCGATGGCCTGCACCGCGCCGCCGGCATGGCGAATCGCGGTGACCTTGCGGCCCAACAAAAAGCGGCACCGCCCCGACGCATCAAGCCGCGCCGCCAGGCGTTGGCAGAAGGCATGACAATCGGCCACTTCCTCATTCGGTGTGTAGATACCGCCGACAAAATCGCCCTCAGCCAGCGCCGGTTCCACGCGCGCGCAATCCACGGCCGACAGCACCTGCTGTTGCAGGATATCGACGACCTTGCCGCGCGCATGCTCGAAACTGCCGGCATGACGAAACGTCACCAGCTTGCCGTTGCGACGCCAGTTGAAGCCCTCCAGGCGATCATGCTCGCGCCATTGCTGCAAGGTGTCCTGGCTCAGGGAAGCCAGGCGCAGCAGGTGGGCCGCATTGCGCTTGTTCACCGAGCCACGGCAAGCACGCAGGAACGCCGCCATCCAGCGCCATTGCTGGGGGTCCAGGCGCGGGCGCAGCTTCAACGGCGAATCCCCCCGCAGCAGCCAGCCAATCGCTTGCAGCGGCACCCCGGCATCCGCCAGCGGCGCAACATAGCGGTAGGACAATTGCCCGCCATTGGCGAAACTCGTCTCGCGACCCAAGGCGTCGCGTGCGTCGATCACTGTCACCTCATGGCCGGCGCGCACCAGCGCATAGGCGCTCGCCAAGCCGATGACCCCGCCGCCGATGATGCAAACCTGCTTGGCCATGCCAGCCCCCGACCGTTGATTAAGAGAGGCCAAGCCTAGGGGCAGGTGACAGGCCACCGACAATGAATAAAGATGGGTCACCTATAAACAAAGGTTATGGACCTGCCATGCGCTTGCGTCATATCGAAATCTTCCAGGCCATCCGCCAGACCGGCTCCGTCAGCGCTGCTGCGCAGTTGCTGCACGTCTCGCAACCGGCGGTGACCAAAGTATTGCAACACGCCGAATTACAGTTAGGCTTCCCGCTGTTTCTGCGGGTGCGCGGTAAATTGCAGCCAACACCTGAAGCCCTGGCGCTGGAACGCGAAGTCGAGAAAGTCACCGAGAGCCTGCAAGGCGTGCGACGCCTGGCCAAGAGTTTGCGCCGTGCACCTGAGCAAAGCGTGCGGATCGGGGCTATTCCGGCGTTGGCGCTGTCGCTGCTGCCACCGGCGATTCTGGAATGGAAACGCGAATACCCGGACATCGCCTGCGAGCTGTCCAGCGACCATAGTCGCGAGCTGGTGCAGAAACTGTTGATGCGCGAGATCGACCTGGCGCTGACCCTCAATTTCTCCGGGCATCCAGGGTTGACCACACAGGTGCTGGCCAACGGTGTGCTGGTGGCATTGGCCTCAAAGGGCTATTGGCCCGACGCACAAATGCACACCCCCTTACCACTGGCTGACCTGGCGGGGGCACCGCTGATTGGTCTGTCCAGCGCCGACCCGTTGGCGGCCAAACTCGACAGCTACCTGGAAAACGTCGAGCCGCCACCGCGCGTGACCATCTCGGTGCAAACCTATTCCCTGGCCCGCGCTATGGTCGAATCGGGCGCCGGCCTGACCGTGATCGATCCGTTCACGGCGTTGGGCGCCTCAACGGCCACCACCTGCATCCGCACACTCACGCCACCGCTGCCGATCACCCTGTACGCCCTGACCCGTGCCGATGAACCGCCGCCGCATATGTTGGCCAACCTGCTGGATATCTTTGGCAACCGCGCCAGGGAACTACTGGAACGCTTGTAAGCGCACTGAAGACCCAATGTGGGAGGGACAAGCCCTCCTCCATCTATATGTCTCATTGGCTGTTAAAGCACTTACTTAGTACATGAATTGGAACCTGGGTATCGGTTGCAGAAGCCGATCGGATTGGGCTTTTTACAGTCCAAGAAGTAGGACTCGAATTTGCTGGTGCGGCTGGCGAACTGTCGAGTGCATGCCGCTCGCCAGTCTGGATAAACCTCATATTCGACAGGCGAGTCATGAGAGAGCAACACAAAAATATCCGCACGACGTAACGGTTTAAAAATTCTTAAAACTTGGCTAATAGAGCTTTGCTATAACGACCCAGCAATTAATTCGTTTTTTGCAAGCAAAAAAATAAAACAAATTCCGGGACTCAAAAATAATCGACTACATTTGCATAACCTCCCCTTCCTACATGTACGTAGAAGTTATCTTTCAAAGTGGGACCATTCTTACAAAAAAACAAAAACCCTAGGAAATTTCTGAAATTTCATTTTTTATTTGACTCACAGAATATTAGGGGCTTTTATATAAGAGCCACCAAGCTTCTTGCTGGCATACAAGACACTTAATTAATCCGACTGGTTATTCTTACAGCCATCTCCATTCATAAATTAAACACCACTGCTCTTTTGTGTAGTAAACAGAAACCAAAAATAAGAAGGGGTAATATATGAAAGACGAAAACGATGATGAATACCTGGATGAACTGGCCTCTGATGTCGAGACCTTAACCCCGGTATCAGACGGAAGTTACGACATGGTTGCTGGAAAAACGGCTCCCGAATTCTAATGAAGCACTAACTAATTGGGCACTGTAAAGCCGGTGCCCAATTATTGGGAGTGGATGGATAAACATCGTATGAGAATAAAAACGAAGCCCGAAGTAATTTGCCTAACTGAGCTAGGGTATTGCTTTTTTCACAACGGGACGCACCTTCTGAAAATATCGAAAAGAAAGTTTATTGACGCACTAGAATCTGACGAAAAGTCTGCGCTCATAGCGGAGCGCTATCCAGATTTTTTTAACCTGGCTAACGCCAATGAAGCGAGGAGTTATTATGAAAAAAGCTCCCTACTTTTCAGCGACTCGCACGAGTGAGCCTGTCGAGCTCTGTCGGCTCGCATTAGTAGCTTTACCCTACGGCGAAGGCCCACAAAAAGTAATGCCGCTTGGCCTGCAGAATATCTCAGCGTATGTAAAAAAAAATGCCAAGCATGCAACTTGTAAAATCTTTGACTACTCCGATCTATACACATCAGATATTAACGAGCTATCCGATTTAATCAACTGGGCTCCACACCTTGTTGGGATCTCAATATATAGCAGTCATGTGCAAGCAGCAATCACGTGGGGAGGCACAATAAAAAATGCCTTGCCTGGAACATTCATTTTCTGTGGAGGCCCTCATATAAGTCTAGCAGCGGAAGATTTCCTGCGTGCGGCCAAAGGGATTTTTGAGTTAGCGTTACGTGGCGAGGGCGAGCATTCAACTGCCAGACTTATAGTACTATTTAATAAAGTTAATACGCAGACCTCACTTAAAACAAAATCAAAAAACAAAGAAAAAAATACATATATAAAAATCACTTCAATAAAGTACCAAACGCAGTGTGGCTTACCGCATCTGGAAAGCTTAAAGAGTCCTATATAGAAAAAATACAGCTTCCCACAGCAGACTGGGAGAACCCACTCCTTGAATACTCCTCAGAACGTTTACAAAACCTTTATTTCACAGATAGAAATGATGCTAAAAAGAGAAAAGCCATAGCATTGACGAGCAGTCGAGGCTGCCCATTAGCATGTTCCTTTTGCGCTATTGTCGCAGCAGACAAGGAGGGTCCAAAATGGCGAGCCATCGACGCCACGACGCTTGTTAACTGGATAGCAGAAGCCTATACACAGTACTCGTTCGAACACATATACATGATGGATGCGAATTTTTTTGTTCGAAAAGATAGAGTGCTGGAGTTCTCAGAAAAACTGTACAACTTATTCGAAGGTCGAGTCACATGGAGCAGTTCCTCCACCGTAGGCTATCTTCTAAAATTGCAATCCGAACTACCAAAATTAGTAAGGCAGGGATTAAGGCTTGTCGAGATGGGAGTCGAGTCCGGCTCACAGTCCCAACTAGACTACATGAACAAAAAGGTCACTGTACAAAACAATATTGATGCCGTAAGAGCCCTACAAAACAACAGAATAGATGTCGGCCTTGACTTTATAATGTTTTATCACGACCAACAAAAAAGAGAAATCATTGAGAACTTAGTATTCTTGGTTAAATCCGGACTGACCGAACACGAATCCTTAGATCACTACTTCAACATTATGATGTTGTATCCAGAAACCCCCGTAAGAAAAAATCTGGAAAGAAAGATAGGTACAAAGCTTGACTTGATACAGCTACCAAACAGCAGAGCATTTATTGAAAATCACGAAGTATATAAAATATATACTGCCTATATAGACAACTTTGCAAAACCCATACTAAACCAACTCGAGCAAGCAATTGCATCAAACATTGAAAAGGTCGGGACATCCACTTCACTTACCGAAGTTGCCTACTTATCCTTGCTAAATATTCACTTAAAACATATGCCATTCCAAGTATTATGGTGGCTTTGTCACAACCCAGATAAAACAACTGAAATTAACCGTAAGAATTTTTTTATTAACTATGTAACTAAAATCAATAAAGCTATCGCCAATGACAATGCAATCAACGCCCCCAAACTCAAAATTCTAGAAACACCGACAACTGGTTCAGGAGGGAGAAAAGGTGAACTCATAGGTAAATCTTTATAACCAGCCTTCAAACAGGTGTTTTATGAAAGAACGTTCAATTCGCATAGGCGTTAGCGGCGACATAGAAAAACTAAAACAGTTCATTCAGCATCGCAATGACATCAACCATATATATCATCACACACCGATTCGTCACTTTAGTTTGGGCATACGCCCATAGGACAAAATAGAAAATTCGTTAGTTGAGACATGCCTATCCGCAGATTTTACAATGTCAGCACACCCCGTAGACATCAATTTTTCTGGGGTTATTGACATGGCGGATTTAAAAAGCCTCAAGGAGGCACTGGCCACACTTCCTATCATTTATATAGAGGAAGATATCGGAATATGGAGGAACGGCAACCTCTTTTTGGGCGCCCATCAAACCAATCCACCCATGAACAAAACAACATTAAAAACCACTGCTGACAATGCCAGAATCATAAATGACTACTTTCAAATACCCATAGTCTTAGAAAACCCGCCAATCTATAGCGAATTTGGAAATATAGAGTTTTGGGGATTTTACCTAGAGCTATGCAGGCGCTCTGAATGCATGATGGCGCTTGATATTGGACATTATCTGGGCTACTGCAAAACTAAAGGCCTAGCGTTCGATTTACCCTGCGCTACCCACGAAATCTGGAATCTAATTAAAACTGTACACATCTCAGGAGTAAAGTCTTGGCTATGGAATGGTATTCCCGTCTGGCTTGACCAACACTCAGACCCTTTCAACAATGAACTCATGGAGGCCTTCAAAAATACGATAATAAAAACCCGAAAAACACATAACGTCTTATTGGAAATGGAGGGAGCACCATTAGAAGTTGAAAACAGCAATATATCCCTCATAAAAAATGCGCTTAGGGATGCGAATAAAAAATGAAAGAAACCTGCAAACTCTCAACAACTATGCTTTTCTCAAAAATATATGAATCTAATAACTTATTATCAAATCCAACATCCCCAGAAGAAAAACACTTCTCATTTGAAAGCATCAGAAGGTATTTAGACATCTCTAGGCACATTAGTAGACGCTGGCCACATACGATCAGATACTTAGAATCCATTCACGGGGAGGACGTTCTAATCGACGTATTTGATCGCTTTGATAAAACCTCGAAAATCTACAAAAACCTAAACGCCGCCGCGTGTGAAATTTTTTTCAAGAAGATAAACACTCAGTTTCCACCCATCGATTCCGAACTACTATTTTACGAAGACTTTCGAAACGGGAGGGACAAGTACTACAAATACACTTCCGTCCTGCCCTTAGGATACCCTCACACTTTAGTCCCCTTCGACCTTGACTCTATTTACACGACACTAATGTTTTATGGTCGAGCTCATGCCCCGTCAATCCTTTATAGAAATCTAGTTCTTGAACCCGGCAAAACTTTCAGAGTCAGCCTATGAAAAGCGCCGCCAATATCGTCTCCCGCTCAGACGCACTATATGGTGGCATCGCGATGGGTGTAACAATACTAGAGTTGGCTCTGATAGCAACCAACCCTAAACTCGGAAATTTTTCCTTAGAATTTTCACTTATCACACAACTGTTAATTTCCTTGGTTATTGAATTTTACACTGGACATTCGTTCGTAAACCGATTTGGTACGGCCAGCACAACAATTTACGGATTCACATTCAAGCTAGCAAGCGCTGTTTTTTTAACCGCTGGATTCTATTTTGTATTACTCGACTACTGGTATATTAGTTGGTGCTTTATACTCATTTCATTCACCTTAGACTCACTAGGCACTGGCTGCCTGAGGTCATCTTTCAGGCCAGCCTACAACGACCTCCATCTGCACCTCACTGGACATAGCGCAGATTATGTGGGTGCCTTTAAAAAACACCTGCACATACGCATAGGCACTCCATTAACTTTATTACTGATAGCCTCACTCATGATGAGTGGCGGATATTACTTGTATGCTATGTTAGTGACGATGTTGCCAATATTACTATGCCGCTCTATTCAGATTTACTTCTCTCACCATGACCTCAGGCCAATCCTCACTAAAAGAAATAGTTCAGAACATCGAATCCACCTTAACTACATGCAGCACTTTACAATAATATTTAAATACCCCAGCCAGTTTTTTGGATATATAGCAGGCAACACTTTTGAAATGTTGATCCTCATGTACGCAATCGGCTTACTATATCGCCACAACTCCTCTACAGGCATACCTGAAAGCTTATATTGGCTAGGAAGCTCACTAACAGCCTTTTTAGTTTTTTTGGCGTCTACGGCTATCGGAGCAGCCGGGCTATCCAAGCTAACTTTTAAAAAATCCAGCTCAGCACTTTCATCTTTTTGTTTTTTAATGACTATTGCCATATCTCTGGCAATGGCCACTGAAAGCACGGATAGTTTATATTTTTATATACTTTCCGCCTTTTGTTTTCTTGGGACTGGGATCGGAATCATATTGACCCGAGTAACATCAAATGAAACTCTAGATCATGCATGCAGAGAGGAAATATTCTCTTTCTTTTTAATCACAGAACTCATAACGACAGTTTCAGTTATATTCACCGTCACGGCAAGCAGCCTTCTCTTTTCTCCAGAAAAAACAATGAATGGGCTAAGCTACGGCTTAACAATACTCATGGGGGCTTACTGCTTTTCCACTACTTACAAAAAGCCGAAAGAAAAGTAGACTACCGTTGCAAACCAACGCCAAACATAAGCAACAGTTCCGAACCCAGAACAACACAACGTCTCAGGACTGTTCGCTCTTGAATAAACATGGAAATTTTATCGATACACGCCAGAATCGTATCAATAAAATCGACCTTACTGGCAGCATTTCAGCAGGCAGCCCTATCCCCCCTTAGTGTTGATGGCACAGCCCCGTTATTTGCCCAGCGAAATGAGTTGCCCCATTACAGCTGTAAATAAAAAACTCCAAATCCAATGGAGATCCAATGTGGGAGGGGCTTGCCCTCTCCCACATTTTTTACCTCATTGGCTGTTAGAGCACGTACCGCATGATCGCCACAAAGTGCAGCAGGCTGCCGCCGATCACAAACAAATGCCAGATCCCATGGGAATGCCGCAGGCGTTCCTCCAGGGCAAAAAAGATAATGCCGACGGTGTACAGCACCCCGCCCGACGCCAGCCAGATAAACCCCGCCGTGCCCAGCGCGGCGAGCAGCGGCTTGACCGCCACCAGCACGATCCAGCCCATCACCGCATAGATCACGATCGACAGGATGCGGGCCTCGGAACGTGGCTTGATTTCCTGCAAAATGCCGATCACCGCCAGCCCCCACACGATGCCGAACAGCGTCCAGCCCCACGGCCCTCTTAAGGTCACCAGGCAAAACGGCGTGTAGCTGCCGGCGATCAACAGGTAGATCGAAAAGTGATCGACCTTCTGCATGATCGCTTTTCGCCGCCCCTGCACGCTGTGGTACACGGTGGATGCGCTGTACAGCACCATCAGCGTAAAGCCATAGATCGCGACGCTGACAATCTTCCAGGGGCTGCCGTCCAGGCTCGCCACCACCAACATCCACACAGCGCCAATACACGCCGCGACAGCACCGAGCAAATGGCTCCAGGCGTTGAATCGTTCCCCGTGGTACATCTGACACTGACCTCCTGTAACCGTTAACCGCAGGCTGGCAAGCCTCCCGCCTTGCACATAAGAGTGCAAGGGCCTTGTGACGTTCCGGCGACGCCGGGCGGTTTTGCGGGCACAATCGAGCGCATTCGAACAAGAGTCATGGCCATGCTGATCGACGAAGAATTCACCCTCAAGAAGCTGGAAGTCTTCCTGGCGTTCATGCGCACCGGCAACCTGGCCCGCGCCGCCGCCGAACTGCAAACCAGCAACGTCAGCGTGCACCGCGCCATCCACTCTTTGGAAAATGCCCTGCGTTGCCCGCTGTTCAAGCACGAAGGCCGCAACCTCACACCGTTGGAAAGCGCCTACGTGCTGGAAGAACGTGCGCAGAAACTGGTCGCCGATGTGGTCGACAGCGTGCGCCTGACCCGCGAAGCCGCCGGTTTCTCCGCCGAGCGCTTCAAGCTCGGCTCGCTGTATTCGTTGACGGTCAAGACCGTGCCGCAACTGATCATGGGCCTGAAAATCAGGCGCAGCGAACTCAATATCGACTTGATCCTGGGCTCCAACTTCGACCTGCTCTACAAGCTCAAGAACATGGAAGTGGACGCGATCCTCATCTCCCTCGACGAACACGCCAACGACCCCGACTGCGAGCAGATCGCGCTGTTCTCCGACGACATCTTCCTCGCCACCCCGGCTGACTCGCCCTTCGATCGCGACCAGGAAATCGACCTGGCCGACGTGCGCGACGCCACTTTCATCACCCTCACCCAAGGCTTCGCCACCCACCAGGATGGCAACCGTGTGTTCAAGCAGGCGGGGTTCGAGCCCAAGGTGGCGATGCAGGTCAACGACATCTTCACCTTGCTGAGCATGGTCAGTTCAGGGGTGGGCTATGCGTTGCTGCCGGGGCGGATTGCGGCAGTCTACGAGAACCGCGTGAAGCTGATACCGCTGCAGGCGCGGTACCGGCTGCAGCAGCATATCGGCGTGGTGTTCCTGAAGGCCAAGGAGCGCGACCCGAACTTGCTGGCGTTGTTGGCGGAGTGTCGGATGCATGCCAATCGGCAGGCTTGAGATAGCCATCGGGGGCAAGCCCCCTCCCACACTTGAATGTGTTCGCAATTCAAAATGTGGGAGGGGGCTTGCCCCCGATGAGCATGGGTATCTACACAACTTTTCAGCCCCTGACAAATCTCCCTGTGGCGAGCGGGCTTGTCCCGCGTTGGGCTGCGTAGCAGCCCCAAAACCAGCCTCTGCAGAGTGTCTGATACACCGCGTTCTTCTTGACTAGGGCTGCTACGCAGCCCAACGCGGGACAAGCCCGCTCGCCACAACAGCCCTATTTTCCGGGCATTCAGCGTTGAGCCAACGTTGTGTAGATACCTATGCCCCGATGAGGCCAAACCAGACAACACAACTTCCAAAGCTAGCCAACCAACCCGCGAACAATGAAGTACAGCAGCGACGGCCCGAGCAAACACCCAAGCCCGGTGTGGAACGTCGCCGTCAGCGCACCATACGGCACCAACCGACGATCCGTCGCCGCCAGCCCCGCCGTCACGCCACTCACGGTCCCGGCCAAGCCACCAAACACCATCGCCGAACGCGGGTTATCCAACCCCATCCAACGCGCCGCTACCGGCGTGCCGACCATCACCAGGATCGCCTTGATCAGGCCGGTGGCGATCGACAGCGCCATCACATCCGAGGTCGCACCAATCGCCGCACCGGTCACCGGGCCAACGATGTAGGTCACGGCGCCCGCGCCGATGGTGGTCATGCTGATCGCATCCCGATAACCAAAGGCCCAGGCCATGCTCGCACCAACAATAAACGGCAGGATCGTGCCGAGCAGCAGCGCAATCACGCCGATCATCCCGGCTTTGCGCGCTTCGGTGGCTTGCACTTCAAACGCCGTGGCGACAATCGCGAAGTCGCGCAGCATCGCCCCGCCCATCAGGCCGATGCCGGAGAACAGCGACAGATCCGCCAGGCCTTTTTGCCCGCCAGTCATGGTGCCGCCGACCCAGGCCAGCACCAGGCCGATCACGATCGCAATCGCCGAGCCATGGATGCGCCCGAACGTCAGGCGCTTGGACAGCACCACGGAAATCCACATGACCACGCCGACGAAGGCAAACGCGGTGATCAGGCCGTTATGTTCCAAACCTTTTTCAATGAGATCCCACATATCAGCGACCTCCCACTGGCGCGATCAGCGGCTCTTCATCGGGTAACGGTTCACCCTTATGAGTGCGGCTGATCAGGGCGATGGTGCACCCACACACCACCACCGAACCAATGGCCGCAAGCACCGCGACCGGGCCACCGTGCAAGGCGGTGACCACGTTTTGCTGCGCCGCCATCGCAACCACCACGGGGATGTACATCGCGCCCCAGAAGCCGACGCCCATTTCGCAGTCCTTGGTCATGCCGCCACGCTTTTGCATCCACAGGCGTGCGCAGATCAACAGGATCATCGCGATCCCTACCCCGCCCACATTGGATTTCACGCCGAGCAGTACGCCGAGCATGTCGCCCATGATCACGCCCGCCAGCGTGCAGATCGCCAGCAATGCCACACCGTAAATAATCATTGTTGTTGTCCTCAAAGTGCTCGATCGAAATTGTTGTTGTTGTGCTTCGAAAGCCTTGGGTGGTGCTTTATCGGTGGCGGCGCCCCTCCTCTTCCAACAGGGCCTGCAAGGTGTCCAGGCGTGCGCCTTCGCAGGCGATCACCGTGCCTTGTTCAAATACTCGGCGTGACAGGCCGGTGAGTACGCTGCCTGGGGGCAGTTCGATTTGCAGGCGCACGCCGCGCTCATAGGCGCTTTGCACGGTGCCGCGCCAGTCGACGATGCGGCACATGTTGAAGGCCAGGTCGTCGCGCAAATGCTCGGGGTTGTGAATGGGACGCGCCCGGGTACTGCTCAGGTAAGTGATGCGCGGCGCTTTAAGCGTGACAAACGCCTGGGCCAGTGCCCGGGCAGGTTGTTCCAGCAGCGCGCAATGGGACGGCACGCTCACGGCCAGGCGCTTGGCGATGCCGTTGCCTTTGATGCGTGCCGCGACCAGCTTCATCGCCTCGTCGCTACCGGCAATGACGGTCTGGTTATCGGCGTTGATATTGGCCAGGTATACCGGGGTCTGCGGGCTGTGGATATCGGCCAGCAGGGCTTCGACAGTGGATAACTCAGGGCCGACCAGCGCGGTCATGCCGTAGCCTTGTGGATAAGCGTGCTGCATCAGTTCACCCCGCAGGCTGACCAGCCTGACAGCGTCCGCAAAGTCCAGGGCACCGGCAATGACCGCCGCCGGATACGCCCCGATGGACAAGCCCGCTACGTAATCCGGTGTGCGCTCCAGCAAGCGCGCATGGGCCACACCCGCGATCAACAGACACAGCTGCACCGCGCGGGTACTGGCCAAGGCTTGCGCCGAATCGAGCTGGCGCACGTCTTCACCAAGGGCATCGCTGGCTTCATCCAGTACCGAGACGGGCAACCGCGTGAGCATGCCCGGACGCTGCGCCCCCTGCCCCGGAAACACCAGCAGGCTGCTCATGCCACGGCCTGCCAGGGATCGAGCACGAGGTGCGCGCCACGCGCGGTTTTCAACAGCACCCGCCGCGAGCCGCCGGCCCATTCGCGCAAGGCGACGGCACCGAACGGGGTTTGCAGTTGCAGGTCCACGGCACAGGCCGCGGTGTCCAGGATCGCCAGCAGGTCTTGTGCATCCCGTCGGTCAAGCGGCGCGGGCGTGCGCAGGAGCAAATCCAGATCGCTCATTGCATGCAGTGCCTCAATGCCCGTGGCCAACTCGAAACCCGCGCTGCCCGTGACGCCCCAGGTCTGCTGCGCCAACACCGGCCGCAGTTGATCGAGTGCGCGCAACGCCGGCAAATCCCGGGGCGAGATCGCGTCGCGCAGGGCTTCCGGCGCCACACTGCGCTGCACGGCGGCCAGGGGCATTGCCGTCGCAAAACGCTGCTCACGCAGACGCCCGCGCACACCGACCGCCACCTGGCCCGGCTCGGCCATGGCGCGACGCACCACCACCGGGTGACCGGCGCCGATGGCCTCCAGCGCCCAGCCCGGCGCGTCGCTGGGCAGATGCGCCGGGGTCATGCCCCAGAGCAAATCGTGAGCGTTCACCATTGTTCCCGCAGCAACTGGCGTACATGGCTGGAGGCCGCGCGATTAGTAGCACCGAGGCGCCCACTCAAATCACGGCTATCGATATCCTGGATCGCACTGACCAGGCAATCGCTGACTCGCGTCACATCGTCCTGCGTCGGCTGTTCAATCTGGCTGACCGACAAGGTTTCCCACAGCAGGCCGAGGCTGGCAAAACTGTCGATGTCATAGGCCATGGGCGGCACGCTGGCAGCCAGGGCTTCAAGCTCTTCGACACTGCGCAGGGTCACCCGCGCCGCCGATGCCTTACCCATGGCGTGCACCATCACGCCGGGGTCGCGCAGGGCAATCAGGCGGTTGGCCTGGTAACCGTGGGCGAGGAATGCACCGGACATGGCCTTGCCCACCAGCAGCGCAATCACCGGGTGCCCGGCCAGGCGGGCACGGGCGTAACTGTCGGCGGCGGCGGCCAGGGCCTGGTGGATGCCGAGGGCTTCTTCGCGACGGCCATAGGCTTGGCTCGGGACATCGACGATGGCGATGATGGGACGCTTGTCGCCACGGGCGATGGCTTCATCCACGGCCTTGGCCAACCCCCAGCCTTCCAGCAGACCGACTTCGCCGTTGCGTGCACGGGGGAAACGGTTTTGCGCGTCGGGGACCACGGCGATAAAGCGCACCGCATGTTCCCCCAATACGCCGTCGGCAACTTTCAACGAGCCGGGCAAATCGGCCACAGGCGTGGCACCGGCGCTCAATGCGTTAAACCACTGCAAGCCTCTCATGAGCGTTCTCCCTGATACAGAGCGCGAACCGTCGCCGGGTCGATTTGCGGTGCAGCGTCCAATTCGGCCAGGCGCGCGAGGTAATAATCGGCCTGGCGGCTGCGCTGCTGCGCAGGCAAACCTTGTTGCAACAGCGCGCTGACCGTCTCTTGAAGTTGCGCCACATCATCTGCCACATAACGGTCGACCAACCCGCTGTTGAAGCGTTGCTCGCCACCGGTGAGGCTCCAGATGAAAGGCCGGTCGCGGGAGTCGTACTCATCAAGACCGGCTTCCTGCTCGATCACTTGCGGGCCATTCAGGCCAAGACGGGCTTCGCGGGTGACGACCAGGTAACTGCACAACCCGGCCGCGATGGACATGCCACCGAAGCAACCGACACTGCCCGCCACCACACCGATCACTGGTTGGTACTGGCGCAGATCGACAATGGCCGCATGAATGTCGGCAATCGCTGCCAAGCCCAGGTTGGCCTCCTGCAAGCGCACGCCACCGGTTTCCAGCAGCAGCACGGCGCGGGTCGGAACCCCGTTGCGGTTGTCTTCGGCGGCCAATTCGAGGGCGCCAGCGATTTTTGCGCCGCCCACTTCCCCCAGGCTGCCCCCCTGGAAATTGCCTTCGATCGCGGCAATCACCACAGGCACGCCTTCAATGCTGCCCTTGGCAATCACCACGCCGTCATCGGCCTGGGGCACCACACCCTGGCGACTGAGCCAGGGCGACATGACGCGCTGGAATGGGTCGATCAATTCTCGGTAAGTGCCGCTGTCCAGCAGAGCCTTGGCCCGCTGCCGCGCCCCCAGTTCAACGAAACTGTGTTTGCTGAGCAAGTCAGTCATGGCCGATCTCCTCGAAACCCTGTTCCAGGCGCAAACGCACCACGCCGGGAGTCGCGCCGAAATCGTGGATATCAATCTTCAGGGCCGGCGGGGTTTGTTCCTGGAAGATCCGCTCGAACAGGTGTTGCCAGCGTTGTTCGGCGCCATTCACCGAGGTTTGCACCTGAATGGTCAGGGTGCCAGCCGTGCCCGGTTCCAGCAGCACTTCCAGGTCGCCCGAGCCGACACACCCCACCAGCGCACGGCCTTTGGGTGGCTGCCCGGCGGGGAATTCAAAGGATAAGGTTTCCATCACAACGCTCCATCGAGGCGGTCGATAAACAGGCAGGCGGCCAACAGGTCGGCGGCACCGCCGGGGGAGGCATTCAGGGCCAGCAATTGTTGGTCGAGTTCATGCAGTTGGCGGCGGCCGGCGAGGGTTGCGCTGCCGCCCGCCTCCAGCACGGCTTGGGCCCCGCGTTGCATGGCGTGTTGGCCTTCCAGGCCGGCACGGTAGAGCACGCAGGTGTCGGCCAGCTCGGTCATGATCGCGAGCAAGGCATCCAGGCGTGCGTTCTGTTCACCGGCATTTTGCCGGCGGCTTTTGTGCAGTTGCGGCAGGCCGCGTTGCAGCACCGAGGGGAAGCCCAGTTGCGCTTCTTCACGGGCGCCGCGTGCGCCGTAGCGCTGGGCGACGTGTGCGCCATGGCTCATTGGCTGGGGCGCGTAGCGGTCATTGAGCAGGGCCAGTTTGGCGGCTTTCAAGGTCACGGCGCTGGCATGGGCGGACTGCGGTTCCAGTGCCGCTGCGGCGGTCAGCAGGCCGAGGGCCCAGATCGCACCGCGGTGGGTGTTCACGCCGTTGGTGGTGGCGAGCATCGCCTGCTCACCTTCGCGGCCCAATCGGCCGAGGGCTTCGCGCAGGGGTAAGCCGACTTCACCGATGTCGAGCGCGGCATCAGCCATCTCCTTGAACATCGGCCACAGCGACAGCGCCGAGGCGTGCATCAGCCCCAGGTGCAAATCGCTATGGGCGCCGTTACCACGACGGTCAACCAGGGCAGGTTTGGGCGACAGGTCGGCTTCATCGATCAGCGCATCCACGGCCATATCCGCCAGGCGTTCGGCGAGGCTCAGTTCATGCAGTTTGAGGGCGCGCATTTACCAGCTCCTGAATTTGGCGGGCGGGTTGTACAAGCCACCGGACCACTCCACCAGGTCGGCGACGCTCTTGGCGGCCAACAGCTCACGGGTGGCGTCAGTGCGGCGAATCCCCAAGTCCTCGGGCAAGGCGATCAGCCCCTCGCGGCGCATGCGCGCGGTGTCCTTGGGGTTGTGGCGCATGCCGATGGCGGTCACCCCGGCGACGGCGGCGATCATCGCCTGGCGCTCTTCGAGGGAGCGCGCCTTGTACAGGTAGGCAATGCCTTCTTCGGTGAGCAAGTGAGTCACGTCGTCGCCATAGATCATGATCGGCGCCAGGGGCATGCCGCTTTTACGCGCCACTTCCACGGCGTCGAGCGTGTTGACGAAGGTGGGTTTGCCGCCTTCCTGGAAGGTTTCAACCATCTGCACCACGAGCTTTTTGCCGCGTTCCAGCAGGGCTTCGGGCGCATCATCGTGACGCATATCCAACCACGCCGGCGTGCCATGGCGGCGACCGCGCGGGTCGTGCCCCATGTTCGGCGCACCACCGAAACCGGCGAGGCGGCCACGGGTCACCGTTGAAGAGTGGCCATCGCCATCAACTTGCAGGGTGGCACCGATAAACAGGTCCACCGCGTATTGGCCAGCCAGTTGGCAGAACATACGGTTGGAACGCATCGAGCCGTCACGACCGGTGAAAAACACATCCGGGCGGGCGGCAATGTAGTTCTCCATGCCCAGCTCGGTGCCGAAACAATGCACGCTTTGCACCCAACCGCTTTCGATGGCCGGAATCAGCGTGGGGTGCGGGTTAAGGGTCCAGTTGCGGCAGATCTTGCCCTTCAGGCCGAGGGATTCGCCGTAGGTGGGCAAGATCAATTCAATGGCGGCGGTGTTGAAGCCAATGCCGTGGTTGAGCGACTGCACATTGTGTTTTTCGTAGATGCCACGGATCGCCATCATCGCCATCAGCACATGCACCGGCTTGATATGGCGCGGATCGCGGGTGAACAGCGGCTCGATGTAGAACGGCTTGTCGGCCACCACCACAAAGTCCACCCAACTGGCGGGGATGTCGACACGGGGCAAATCGGTGACGTCATCCACCAACTGGTTGACCTGCACGATCACGATGCCATCGCTGAACGCAGCGGGTTCGATCAGCGCGGGGGTGTCTTCGGTGCTGGCGCCGGTGTAGATATTGCCGGCGCGGTCGGCCATGAAACCCGCCGAGAGCACCACGTTGGGGATCAGGTCCACCACCAGCCGAGCATAGAGTTCGATGTAGGTGTGGATCGCGCCGATTTCCAGCAGGCCGTCTTCGAGCAACTGGCTGATGCGCAGGGATTGGGTGCCGGCGAAGGAAAAGTCCAGCTTGCGTGCGATGCCCTTTTCAAACAGGTCCAGGTGCTCGGACCGCCCGACGCTGGGCATGATCATGTGCAAATCGTGGAGCTTGGCCGGGTCGGCCTTGGCCAGCGAGCGCGAGAGGAAGTCGGCCTGCTTTTGGTTGTTGCCTTCCAGCACAACGCGGTCGCCGGGGAGGATCAGGGCTTCGAGGGCTTCGACGATTTTATCGCTGGGCAACACGGCCCCGTCTGCGTAGTGCTTGACCCGCTCGAGCCGCCGCTGCTTCTCGTCGCGCCGCCGCGTCCAGCGCGAGTCGGGGTTGATTATTGTTGTCATGGTCGCTCCACGGGTTTGCTGTCGTGGGCTGTACCTTAGGAGTGATTCAGGGGGGTATCAATCAAGCTCAGTGGCAGATCGTTACGGTTGGAGTAATGGAGCATCTGCAAACGCAGACCCGAGCCCAGTGAAGATCAAAAATGTGGGAGGGGCGGTGCGACGATTCGACTTGCCCCCGATGAGGGTGGGTCAGCTAAGTGATGTACCAACTGTCAAATAAGCCATCGGGGGCAAGTCGAATCGTCGCACCGCCCCTCCCACATTTGCTCATTGGTGTCTGTTAGATCGCGGTCCCAAAAAGGGAATGATCAGTCCCTGTTTGGGACCTTTTCCAGCGAAGGGCTGACCTGCTCCAGCGCCCGATCCACCAACAACTGCCCAAACTCGGCCATTTGCTGGATCCCGAGCATGATGGCGCGCTGGGAAGTGTCCAGGTCGAAGGCCAGGTTGCAGGTGAGTGCGTTGAGGGAGGACAGGGTTTCGCTGGCGTTGACCAGCAGGGTTTCGGTGTTTTGGTGGGGGTTTACGGTGAAGAGAGGCGGATTAGGGGTAGGTTTGATCATGATGAAACTCCTAAACAGTCAGTAAGGAGCGCCACTGTTCGCTTGCACGCGAATGAGGGTGGCGACCGTGCGCAGGTGTGCAAGACCGGGCCTGTTTAGGACACCCAGCAGGTCCGAAGACCTCCTGCGCGCAGCCGCCATAAAGCAGCGAGCACAAAAAACGCCCGTTGGTTGGCAGGGCGTTTGTACGCCTAAACAGTTTCGTCGGACTTGCACGTCCGTGTCACCGTTTTTTGCGATGACGGGACGAAGACTAGGCGCGCGGGCTGCACGCGACAAGTTCATGCACGGCCCAAAATCTTGCAGGAAAAATCCGAAGCCAGCAGGCCTACAGCCTCATGTCGATGCTCACAGCCCCCAAAGCGTCAAGCGGGTAGCTGCGATACTCATAAACCTCCCCACGAACAATGAGGTGGATGACTCCATCCACCTGGTTCACTTGGACATCAGGCTCCTTGGTTTTTAGAAATGGATGTGTAGACACCAATGTCGTGAGTATTTCGTGATCATTACCCAGATCCTTATGGACGTAGTACCTGTAGGAAAAGCCCACTGTCGCGCCGCCCTGGCTATTCCGCACCCCATAAATAGAGTTGCCGTTACTCAAGGAATGCTTGAGTACTACCTCATCCAACTCTGGTGTACCGGGACTCATCAACCAACCAACGCCCAAGTACCCGAGACACACCACCAGAAGCCCGTTGAGCAGGACCTGGACCGACCACTTAATACCCTTGAGCTCTGGCATATTCGATGCCCTCCTTGATCCAGTGCTGGTCGCTATGGTCATCGCCATAAGGCGCATCCCCCCACCAGTCTCCAAACTCCGTTCGAGATGTCCCCGCCGCCTTTTGCGCAGCACCGGCCGCTCTCAATAACACGCTTTCCGGAATCCCCAACACCGTACCGGTAACGCCATAGTTGAAGTTACCGAACGCCTCGTACTCACGACTTTTCTGTTTGTAATCCCAAGGGCCACGTCCTCTGACCTGTGAATAAAACCATGAATAGGTGAACGCCGAACCGGGCTTCAAATGCATCCTGCGGTTGTTGGCCTGGGCGATATTGTCTTGCAGCGAAACGCCTGGGGGCATGGGAGGGACGGCCATTTGCGAATCCTTGCTGATGGGGTTGAGCGTCAAAAGCTAGCACTCAACAATCAGCAAAAGTGCTGAGTCCGTACTTACAGAAATTTCAGACAACCATTCGATCCAAGCCTTACGTATACGGGGCTCAAGACAGGACTGTTTGTAGGATCTAGAAGTTACCGACAGGCAGAACAGAATGCTCCGACAGGCTTTTCAGGTTGTTGCTCGGAACTCGCCTCTTATAGCCTTTTTCGTCCAAATCCCACCACGGGCAAACATGATGAGTCCGAACACTAAGCCCAATATAGCCATGCACAACCCACCTCACCCGGGCGAAATTCTGCTTGAAGATGTAGTCCCGGCCCTCGGTATTACTATCACCGAAATGGCACGACGCCTCGGCTTCGCCCGCGAAACTTTCTCAAGGATCTTGCATGGCCACGCCCCCGTCAGCCCGGACCTTGCCGTCCGGTTGGAGAGAGCCGGCGTAAGTACTGCGCAGCTATGGCTATCGATGCAAAGCGCCTACGACTTGTGGCAGGCCGAGCATCGGGAGCAGCCAATGATTGAGCGGTTTGCGCGGATTGACTAAGGAAAAATCCGACCGGACGCTCAACGCGCCATGACGTTAACCACCACATGCAAAATGAACGCAGGCCCGTAACAAGGTTTCCCCTGCTCATCCTCGATTCTCCAGACTGAAGCCACCGTACAGGTCTCCTTGGGTGCTGCAAACTCCACACTGATATGCACCGGCTGGCCCGGCAGCGTATCGGCAATAGGGAGCTCGCTGTGCAGGCTACGCAAATGAATATCCATCACTACCTCCAACTGGCCTTGTGGATCTGCGCGGCGGGCAATCACATATTCCCCATCAACACGCACCAGTCGTCGCCCGCGCCAGGGTCGTGTGCCCAGGTTCTGAATCTCCCAGGTTTTCTGAAAAACTTCCCCTGGCAACACGACGGTTTGATCAGGCGTCGTGACATCGGCATTGAACACCGCAACGTCCTCCGGATCATCAATACCTGCAGCCCGATTGGTGTTAGCCATTGAGCACGCATTAGCGGGCGCGCCTGTCAGGTCAGCGAAGTAGCGAAACAGCAGCAAGGGAGAAACCTGCAATGCCTTCGCCAGCTTGATCAGCGTGCGTACCGACGGGTCCCTGGACGCTCCAGCCGCTAGACCGTACAGGTAGGTTCTGGAAATTCCTGCTTCCTTGGCCAGCGCAGTCAGGGGCTTGCCCAACTCGCGGCTGCGCCGTGCAACCAGTGACCTGAGGGTATCTCGCGTTCTTATATTCATACGAAGTTTGCGGTTCCCGTTTTTAGGTGAACGTCATTTCTTTGTCCGCCAAAAAAGACAACCTGTCCGCCGCCACGTGTCTTGAACCATGCACACTCGCCACCTGCTGGCGATGTTGTGAAGGACATGGATGGCACCCTTTTAGCCGGTCATATCCAGTGTCGTAGTTTCTCGCATGCTTGCGAACCTAGTGTTTGTTGCATTCCTTTACATCTACCTTTGGATATAGCCATGACCCACATCAAAGCGTGCTGTGAATCCATTTCTCGAACAGGCTTTGGCACCCTGCAAATATCAGAAGCGATGCTGCTGGATTACAAAAAAATCGTTGATGGATACTCCGCAATATCACCAGCCACCAAGGCCTCGTTTTCCTTCGCGAAAGACACCGATGGATTTTTCCCCTTTGGCGAAGAGTACTCGAGCATTGAGGCTCAGCCTGATCTGTGTGAGCGCTTTTGCTACTGGCCTGCGCATTCATCAAAACGAAAATCCTTTGAGTTCACGCGAAGTGAGTTTTTTGTTGCCGTTGATGCTTTTGAGAGACAGATCAGCGAGCTTGCACAGGAACTGATGAACGGGGTTTGCGCGGAGTTTGGGGCCACTTCGTTGACCTCTTTGCGTGCGGCGTCCTATCTGCAACTGTGTGTCTATGGAGCTAATTACGGGCCTGATAAGCGCCAGTTTGCTCAGGATCCTCACGAGGATGGTCATTTGTTGTCGTTTATCAAACCTACTCGTGATGGCCTCGTTCTGGTTCGAGGCAGCTCGCTGGAGCCGGTACGACTCTTGGAGAATGAGATTGCAATCTTGGCTGGATCGCTACTGACTGAGCTCTCAGACTACGCGATTCCCGCTGCATACCACGCCGTTCTGGCTCCTAGAAGACCAGTGCCACGCAGCTCTCTTATTTACTTCGTCAACCCTGATGCGGGGCAGGAGCTGACAGGTTTTTTCCGCCACCAGCCGATCGACTTGAAAGCCGCCGCCAATGCCCGCCATACCGGTTTCGGTAATCACCCCCTTCAATTGACCTGATACTCAGGCGGCCGAGCACTTCATGATTCCTGACCTCAACGCCCTTTATCTCGAAGGTCTGCTCTTGGGCATCGGACTGTTCGCCGCTCCTGGGCCAAAGGACACCCTGGTCATTCGCCAGGGTGTCAGTCGAGGTCGTGTCTGGGGGGTGGTGGCGGTATGTGTGCTCGCCGATATCATTCTCATCAGTCTTGGGGTCATGGGGTTGGGTTCATTGCTCGGCAGCCAGCCAGGTCTAGTGGCGCTCCTGCTGCTATCGGGAGCGGCCTATCTGCTGTGGTTCGGTTGGCAGCGGTTACTGGCTTGCGTGCGTAACCAGTCGATGCCAGATACTCAAAGCAACCTCACCTCACAACAGGGTTTGATACGCACGGCAGTGATACTTGGATTTGCCAACCCATATGCCTGGCTTGATACCGTAGTGCTGATTGGCTCTATTGGCGCGGCAAAGCCCGTCAGCCAACAAGCATCCTTTGCCAGCGGAGCGATGACCGCGTCGCTGGTGTGGTTTGTGGTTTTGGCGTTGGGATGTCAAATGTTGACGGGGCTGTTTCGTTCGGCGAAGGTCTGGCGTTTATTGGACGCGGGTGTGGCGATTTTGATGGTGTATCTGGCGGGAATGCTGATTGCTGATTTTCTGGTGCTGCATCCTCTCTAAACGGAGCAAACCCGGTCTAACCTTCGGTGTGAACTGAGGGGGTGTTTTGGTGCGGGCGGCAAGCGACAAATTCATGCACAGCCCAAAATCTTGCAGGAAGAATCAGAAGGCTGGTCACACCTTTCAAGCGAAAAGCGCTTGCTGTGGCGAGCGGGCTTGCCCCGCGTTGGGCGGCGAAGCAGCCCCAGCAAGATAAATGCGCCGCTTCAGGCAAACCGAGTTGCCGGGACTGTCAGATATTTTGTGTGCGGGCCGGTAACGGCCTGCCGTCAGGCAGGCCATGCTTTACCAGGTTGGCCTGATAAATCGATCTCCGTACAGAATCGCAAATTGATTCATCGCACTTTTCCAG